>WLWI01000213.1_pt1 | contig 70868 bp, 55 predicted proteins | sample 6701501 | NCBI WGS metagenome assembly WLWI01 (sample SAMN12718690, study PRJNA515312) | sponge metagenome | isolation source: marine sponge | host: Mycale hentscheli | place: New Zealand: South Island, Marlborough, Capsize Point | collected 2014-11-01 | reverse complement strand
ACCCACAAAGCTATGGCGGCGTTGGAACGGCGATGGGTCCGGTGTCCGGCCTTACCCAAGTGGTTTGTCCACATGGAACCCACGCCGACTTGATGCGGAGTGCTTATTTTTCTGGAAACGCCTTAGAGGGGACGGGTTTGGCTTTTGGGGCCGGTGCCGTGCTGGGCTTTGATATTGCCATTCCCGACAGGGACGGGGCCGATCGTTTCAATTGGATGAGCTGGGGACCGGGTGAGGAGAAATACCTGACTAACCGACAATTGGGCGATGTGGCGTTGGTAGAAGTCGATATCCCGGTCGAGAAAGTATTGGGGCTGCTGACCCTGCAGGGGGGCCGCGGGGTTATTTCGCCGCTGGCCGGGACCGAGGTCGATAGGCAACTGGGCAACGCCTTGCGCATGACCGGCCAATTCCTGGGCCAGGCCGCCCGCGAAGTCGATATCAATCAGGTTATTCAAAGCCTAGCCGAAAACGGTATTTCGGTGCGCTTGGAGTCGGAGCCGCCCAGCCAGATATCCGATCAGCAGGAGGTGATTTCTTCGAGTTACAAAATGTTCTTCACCGGTGTTTTGCTGGCCTTTACTCTACTGCATCTGCTGCTTTTTCTTTTCGATCCTAATTCGCGCGAAAATCTCTATTTTGCCGCCTATACCGGCAGCATCGGCGTTTCGATCTTCTCTAGTTTCCAATTGGCCCTGTCTCCCGATACCCAGCTCGATTTTAGTCTGTGGGCAAATCTTGCCAAGCTTTTCATGGCTCTATCGGGGCTGGGGCTGCTATTTTCGCTCTTTTACCCCAAAGTGCCTCGGCGCTTCTGGATTTTTCTGGCCGTGGCCGTTTTTTTCACCGGCTGGGGGCTATTCGGTGGCTCCTACACGTCCTTTTTCGTCGGTATTTTTTACTGGATCGCGGTGATCGAGACCGTCCGGGTGATATGGGGGGCGGTGCGCCAGAAACAGGACGGGGCCTGGATTATTGGCATTGGCCTGATCGCTTTTGTATTGAATATATCGCGTCTGATTGATTTAGGTCAGTTCGAATACGACCTACTCTACTTCGCTCTGGTACCGCTGGTAGCCATGTCGGTGTATTTGGCCCGCAGCGTGGCCCGCACCAACCGCGGCCTCGAAGCCCAACTGGTGCAGATCCGCGAGTTGTCGAACAAGACTCAGGAGCAGAACCGAGCTCTGGAGGAGGCCTACCAGCAGATCCAGGAGCAGAATATCCAGGTGCAGGAAGCCAACCGGCTTAAATCCGACTTTCTGGCGCGGATGTCGCACGATTTGCGGACGCCGATGAACGCCATTATCGGCTATACCCGCATTTTATTGCGCCGCACCAAGGAAGTGCTGGATGAGCGCCAGTATCGCAATTTGCAGAATATCCAGATCAGTGCCAGCAATCTTCTTTCCCTGATCAACGATATCCTCGATCTGTCGAAGATTGAGGCCGACCGCATGGATTTAAAAATAGAGGCGGTCGACCCAGGGGTCTTGGTCCGGGAATGCGTCAGTGCTGTGGCCTCGCTGGTGAAGCCGGAGGTGGAATTGCGCCGGCAGGTAGCCGAGGTGGGGGTGATTCGCACCGATCAGGAGCGCCTGCGTCGGGCCCTGATGAATTTGTTGAGCAATGCCGTCAAATTCACCGAGCAGGGCCATATCGAGGTTTTCCTCCAGCGCTGGGAGACGGGGCTAGCCCTTGGGGTCGTCGATACCGGCGTGGGCATCCCTGCCGACGACCTACCGCATATTTTCAACGAATTTCGCCAGGCGGAAAACCGGGGCGGCAAGAGCCAGGAAGGTACGGGGCTGGGGCTGGCTATTGCGCAGAAGTCCATCGAACTGCTCGGCGGTACCATACAGGTCGAGAGTCAGGTGGGAGTCGGGACTAAATTTACTATCCACCTGCGGGATTATCAGGAAGCCTGACATAATTTATTACCAGATGGGTTCCGGAGGGCAGTTAAAACAATCTGGCCATCAGTACTGCAATTTGGTATTAGATGTTAGTAAAAGCCCCGTGCTGCGGCACGGGGCTTTTGTGCTCTAACGGCCCAATCGATTTCAACCCACCGTGGCGCGCATGGCCTCGACGCAGGCTTTGAGGGCAGGCACCGGATTTTCCGGATCGGCTTCGTACTCGATGACCGCCATGCCATCAAAGCCACCGGCCTCCAGGGCGTCGATAAACCCCTTCAGGTCGAGGTTGCCTTCGCCCACCACAGTATCGGTCCACATGCCGTCGGTGCCAAAGGTGAAATCCTTGTAGTGGACGCCGTGGACGTGTTTGGCAAAATCCTTAGCCCAGCGCACCGGATCGCCCAGGCGGGGACCAATCTGCATGGCCCAGGCGGTATCGATGCACAGGCCGACTTCGGGAGCTCCTAGGGCAATAAGGTGACGCAGGACGTCTGGTTGACCCCCGAATGAATAGCCGCCGTGGCAGTGGATGCCTACTTTAATGTCAAATTCGCGGCACCAGGCGCGCACCTGGCCAATGGCTTTAGTATAAGTATCGATCTGGAAATGGCACGAAATATGGCGGGCCCCGGCCAGGGCGGCGCATTCGAAAAAATCGCGGTCCGACTGGGCCCCGGTAAAGGTCTGCACGCCAATGGAGACCACTGCGACCCCGGCGTCGTTGTAGGTTTTAACGGTATCCTTCCAGCTTGCCGGATCGTTGAAATCGGCGTGCACGGCGCATACTTCAATTTTATCCAGGCCGATTTCTTTTACCTTTTGCGCCACATCGGCGTTGTCTTTGAAATTGCGGAAACAGAAACTCTGTACACCGTAGTCCAGTGCTGCGCTCATCAGATGAACTCCTCAGAATAAATGGGCGGTACAAGGCGGGGTTTTCCCACAGTTGAAAAGAATATAGAGTCGAGAAAAGGCGCAAGCCCGGCGGCCAATGGACAGCCGCTTCGAGGTGCCGTACATTGGCCCTGCCGCGTCGATTTAGTTCCTATGGCCCGGCTTTATCGGCATTCTTATACCCGTTCCTGATTGCCTATCTACGACGGTGGGAAAGCGGGATTGCGCAGACTTTATTTTGGGTGGGTTGGGTAGCTGGTCCCGCCTGGGAAGGCTTTGGTTATGTCCTGGTTAATCGATCTGATAAAAAAAATATTGGGCGGCAATAAAAATCGCACATCCCAGACTTCTGGCCCCCCCGCCCGGTCGGAGGGCTCCCAAACAGCTCCGGCCCGGCCCGCTGGGACTAAGCCCACGCCTCCGACGCTCGAGCCTCAGCCAATTCGGCAAACACCCGTTCCGTCGCCTCCGGTGCGGGTCCCCATTCCGCCGCGCCCGGCTTTTAGCCGCAGCATGTACGTCGATGCTTGGCATGCTCGTTATCGGGACGGGGCGGCTCTGGAGCGCCTGGGGGCCTATTGCGCGGCGCGGGAGATCGGTGAACTGCATCTATACGATCTGCATCGAATCTTGCGAGGTTCGTCCAATCGCGCAGCGCTTCACGGCGCGATTGAAACCCTCAAAGGATACGGTATTAGCCGCTTCAACGCCGCCTATAGCACCACTGGACAACTCGAACAGATTGGTGCGCATCAGGCGGCGTACGGGGATTTCACCGGGACCATCCTCGAATTTGAGTGGTGGAACGAACGTCCCAGGGATTTTGCCGGGGCTCGGAGCCGACTGCAGGCCGCCGCCGATCTAGATATGGAAGTGTTGGCTTATGTCGGTTGGCTAGAAGTGGACGAAATAGATGATCTGGCCGATTTGGTGGACGTGCTGCATCTGCACGCCTACAGGAAGACGGGGACGGATACCTTTGAATATACCCGCCAGCGCCTCGAATTACTCGAGAATAAGGCGCAGAAATTCGTCCCTATTTTTTCGGCGGAATGGGATTTTATGGAGGATTGGTTGCAGAAAGAAGGTATGAACGCGGCTGAGAAACTCTACGATAAGGGCTACGACGGGTGGAACCATGGGGCTAAAAAGACTCTGGCCAAAGTCGGCTTTAATTACTTTCGCGCCACGGAGATGATGGAGGGGATCGACCGGTCACCCGCCCCGGCCTGAGGTGCAATTTAGAGGTGGGCCAGGACTCGGAAGACCTCGACGGGATCGGCGATATTTTTGAGTTGCTCGAATCCCACCGGGGCCAGGCGATAGTCGGAGCCCAGGCGGCGGGCCGTCTCGGGACCGACCAGGACTTGGCCGTCCGGGGCCCGGTCGGCCAGGCGCGCGGCCAGATTGGTCACCGGACCCGAAGCGGTAAAAGTCCAGCGGGTGCCCCGCGCCCCTTCAAAGCGGGTGGAGCCCAGCAGGGCCGTGCCGGAATTGAGTCCCATGTGGATGGACAGGGGTGGACCGTCGCTGGACTGGTTGAGGGTGCCGGTTGATTGGAGCAGATTGAGGGCCGTCGCGGCCGCCACCGGCGCATGTTGCCCCTCCTCCAGATTGTAAAAGACGGCCATGAATCCGTCACCCCCGGTTTCGTTGATATCGCCCCCGGCCTCGTGGATGCAGTCGAGAAAAGCGGAAAAGTATCGCTCGATCAGGGCGTTGAGGGTTTCCGGGGGGAGGCGCTCGCTGAGACTAGAATAGCCGCTGATATCGAGAAACAGAACCGAGACGTCGACCTCCTTTTTTGCCCTCAGCTCCGGGGCGTCGGGGTCGTCTGCCACCAGGCGTTTAACCGCCTCGGGGACGAATTTGGCAAAGTGGTCGCGGATTTGGCTCAGTTGGCCGATTTTGCGGTCGACGGTCTGCTTAAGGCGCAGGGTCGTCTGGATTCGGGCGGCCAGTTCGCGCTCATCGACCGGTTTGGTGAGGAAGTCATCGGCCCCTGCCTCAATGCCCTTGATGCGGTCGTCTATGGCGTCGAGAGCAGTCATGATAAGGACGGGAATCAGCCGCGTTTCCTCGTCCTCTTTGAGGATTCGGCAAGCGGTGAATCCGTCCATGACGGGCATCATGACATCGAGGAGGATGAGATCGGGTGCCTCGCGGGCGACCTGGTCCAACGCCTCCTGGCCGTTGCTGGCGCTGACGGTGGCGTAGCCCAGGTCCTCCATCTCCTGTTCCAGATAGTCCACGTTGAAGGGTTCGTCGTCGACAATGAGGATTTTAGGTCGCTCGACCATAGGTCCTATTGGGTCGTAGACTTCCGGGCCGTATTGGTCAGGGTCAGTTTTTCAAGGGTTCGTTGGCTGCCTTCTCCACCCGGGCAAGGGCCTCTGCCACATCGGCGCCTTGCATGATTTCCCGCATGGCCTCTTCGATCATAAGGCGCACATTTTCGTAGCCGATTTTGGTCGGTTCGTTTTTGCCGTAGGCCAGCAGATCGTAGGCGGTGCGGAAATAGGGCGACAGGCTCCGGGCAGTGCTCTGGCTGACGGGGAAATAATTGCTGCCCTTGGACCAACGCTCCTGCTGGGCCGGCTCGATAAACCATTTGATAAAGAGCCAGGAAGCCAACTGTTGCTCGGGGGTGGAGCGGCACAGGGCGATGCTGCCTCCGTATACGTTTTGCACCGGGCGGTCGCCTTCATAGGGCAGGGCTGCCACATCCCAGTCGAAGCCTGCTTGGGCTTTGACGTTATTGATGAAGAAGGGAAGCCGGGAGGAAGAGTGGATGGCGAAGAGCAGTTGCCCCTTGCCAAAGGCATCTTTGTCGGCGGCGGTATCCTGCAGTAGGGCGACACTGCCTCCGGCCTGAAGTTCCTGGAGCAGACTCAGGGCGGCGCGAGCCTGGGACGTGTCAATGGTGTAGGTATTGCCATCGGCGGCCAGCAGATCGCCGCCGCGGCTGAAGACCATGGCGGCCAAACGGCTGGCGTCTATATTGAGCAAAAATCCCTGGCTGCGACTTTGGTCGAGGGATTTGCTGTAGGGCTGCTTGCCGGCCTGGCGGCACATCTGGGCGAATTCGTCCCAGTTGCGGGGCGGGCCGTCGTGGCCCAATTCGGCCAGCCAAGAGGCGTTGTAGTAGAGGATTTCCATGGAGCGACTGGGCAGAATGGCCAGTTGCGTCCCGTCTATATTGTCCTGGGCTATAAAGGTCGGACTCAGATCCTCTTTTTCGCTCTGGGCCAAGCCCCATTTGGGCGAGTTGATATAGGGATTCAGATCGACGACGCCCTTGGACCGGTAATAGGCCTCGGCTTGGTAGCGGTAGGCCAGGGTCAACTGGGGTAGATAGCCGCCCTGGATACCCACCAGCATCTTGTCGTAGAGCTCGTTGTAATTGCCGATATGTTCGCCCTTGACCTGGATGCCGTGCGGATTGGTCTGGTTGAAGTTGGCGACCATTTCCAAAAAAGCATTTTCGCGGTCGCCTTTATAGGAGTACCAGAAGTCGACGGACTGGCCCTGGGGATCGACCGCTTCCAAATTGGTGGCGGCTTTTTGCTCCTGTTCGGCCTGGCTGCAGGCGCCCAGCCACAGAACGAGCCCCGCCAGCAAGACGGGCCAGATGCTGTTATGGCGTTTCATACTGAACCTTTCGAAAGGCATCTTTCGTCAGACGAAAATTAGCAAATAAACAAAAATGGGGCAGTCGGTGGACCCTCGCCCGGCAAAGGTTTAAGATACGCCAGGCGGGGGCCCTACACAAGCGGCCAGGGCTACTTCTATGGCGACTTAAAGATAGCGATCGACCAGAACTTTCATCACTTCTATAGTGATCTGCGGCTGTTCGTTCATCAGCTTCCAAAAAGCTTTTTTGTCGATGCGCAGGGCGACCACGTCGGTGCGGGCGGTGCAATCGGCGTTGCGCGGTTGTTCGGTGAGGACGGCCCGTTCGCCGATTACTTCCCGGGTGCCGGAGATATCTTGGCTACCATCCTCGCGGCTGATGAGGACTTCGCCTTCAACAATAATATAGAGACAATTGCCTTCTTCGCCGCGGCGAATGAATATTTCTCCCTGGGAAATATCGATCTCGTGGACAATGGTCGTTATATCAACGGTATCCTCGGCGGGGATCTGCTCAAAAAGCGGCGCGCTTTTGAGGAAGAATACTTTTTCCAGCGTGGATAGGGCCATAGGGCGGTTTTGGTCTCCTTGCCTGCGATGCGGGGGCACCAATTCGGCCAAGTCGCGGCGGGCGAATTCGGCTGTTTCGCGCACCAGTGGATCTTTGCACTGTTCGGCCTGGTCGAGGATTGGGGCCAAATGGGTAAGATGGCGTCTACCGATGGTGTAGAGGGCGCAACATTGTAGCCAGGGATCGGCGCTCTGGCACAGACTTTCAAGGCGGTCTGAGGCGGGCTGACTCTGTAGGTCCAGCTGCCGGGCGATGGCTAGCACAGCCTCGGTATCGACCGGGCCGATGAGGGGTTGCAGGTAAGCCCAAGTGGCGCGGTCGACGAGATTGTCGATCAGTTCGACGGCGGCGGCGCGCATTCTCGGGTCGTCCTGGTCGAGGGTATCGTTGAGCCAGTCGATGGAAATATCGGTATAGGACAAATCGAGTAAGGCGAAGACCCGCTGTTTGGCCTGTCTTATGCGCAGTTGGAAGGCCTCGGCCAGCAATAAGTCCCTGTCTTCCACTTTCAGGTCGGCTAGAATAATATAGAGGGTATAGACGCAGTGGAATTCGGTTTGCAGGGCTTGGTGCAGTCGGTCCGGGTCAACCAATAGCGGATAGGGCCCCTGGCGTAATTCGAGCAGGGCGGCGTAAATGGTGGCGCGCAGCGGGTCGCTGGGGTTTTCCAGTTGCGACAGCAGGGCCTGGACCGTCTGGTCGCAGGGGTGTTGCTGCAGGATGACGGCGATCTGCTGGCGCACTGCCAGGGGTTGGCGGCCGTCTTGGAGCAGGGCACCAAGGGGCGACAGGTCTTCGCCAATGCACCGGGCGATGGCCTCAGTGGCGTACCAGCGCGTCAGCGGCGAGTCGAGTTTGGGCACCAGGTAGGGCACCAATTCGGGGGCCTGTATTTTCGCCGCCGCCCGCATGGTGCCTATCTGTACTTCGGTGCTGTCGTCCTGGAGCAGGCGGATCAATGGATGGTAGAAGCTGGGCACCTGCAGTACTTCGAGGACCCGCACGCCTTCGAGGCGGGCGTTGGCTTGGGGGCTGTCGAGCAGAGCCTTGAGATGTTCTACCGCGTGTAGCAGCCCGTCCAGGCCAGTGTGCTTCATCAATCCGAGGACAGCGGCGGAGCGGATCGCTGGGACGGGGTCCTCCAGGTAGGGAAGAACCCGATGGATGGCTTGGGGCCCTTCCTGGGCGCAAAGCAGTTCAACCGCCGCGCCTTGTACCTGTTGGTCGGCATCGTCGAGGGTACGCTTCAGGACGGCCTGGTCCAAGGCAATTTCCTGGCGCCCCAGATATTGTAGAGCCTGGACTCGCACCTCGGGGCTGGGGTGGTCGAGCAAAGCCATTACGTCTCCCCGCCAATCAATGGACGATAGGCGGGGCAGCAGATCGAGGGCGTGGATTACGCGCATGGTATCGTCCGATTGCAGGGCTTGGCGCAGCACCCGCAGCGAACTTTCGTCGGTCAGGTCAACCCGCTCCTGGTCGGGGTCGAAGCGGCGCAATTGCACGCTTTGGGCCAGGGCCTGGACGTACTGGCGCGAGGCTCGTACCACCAGGACCATCCACAGCAAGGCGACGATCAGCAGAGGGAGGGACCAGGCGACAATGGTCGCCTTGCCGCTGGGGCTGCCCAATAGGAAGACCAGGCCCAACAGGCTGGCTATAGGCGATCGGACCATGCCGTCTAGGATGGCCTTGGCTTTGGTCCGCAACCGGCCTTCGACGGGTAGATAGAGTAGATTAAGGGCCGCGTCGTTAAGGGTGTATTTGAGCACCAGGTCGCAAGCCCGGGGGATAACGGTGGCCCAAAGCACGCCGCCGGCCACCAGGATAGCCCCCGATCCCAGTCCCATAAAGGCGGGCAGCAGCAGCAGGGCGGCGGCTACGCCAAAGCGTTCTAGCAGGCGTCCGGCCACCAGAAATTGCAAAAATAAAGCGGCGATCCCGGCCCACAAGCGAAAATTACCCAGGAAGGCGACCATGGACTGGCTGTCGTCGCCGTAGGTAGTCTGCAGGGATAAGTCGAGCTGGTAATTGGCGATTTGCGTGGCCATACCTATGAGGATGACTACGCCGCCCATGGAGACCAGTAGCGGCGTATTGATCACCTGGCGCAGGTCCTGTAAGACCGACTGCGATTGGGCTTTGTCGTCTGAGTCCGTCGGGGCCTGTTCCTCGGGTATGAGCAGATAGCGAAATTTGTGCCCCAGCAGGTAGACGCAGACGATGCACGATACCAGACTGCCCATGATGATGAAAATGAGATTGCGGGGGGCGACGGCGGTGGCGATGGAGCCCAGCAGGGCGCCAAAAAGGATATTGGAAATGGCGCTGCCGCCGATGAGGCCGAAAAGGCGCCGTGCCTCGCGGGCGTTGAAAAGGTCCTGGGCCAGGGTCCAGAACTGCAGCATGACCAGATCGCCGATGACTTCGAAGAAAACGAATAGGGCGCACAACAGGACAAAGTCCTGGTGATACGAAGTGGCCAGCAGGAGCCGGAACACTCCTACCCCCGCTAGCATCAAGCCGTAGCATACGAGAATAAAGCGGTCGCGACGAAAGCGCGGTGCAAGGCGGGCGTAGAGGGCACTGGTGACCATTAGCACCAGAGGTGGCAAAATAAATTTGTAGGGTACGACCGCGGGCGGCACGGCACTGAGGAAGAGGGCGCTGCTGACTGTCTGCCCGGTGATGATGATGCCCCCCACCGCCGAAATCGAGTAGAACATCATGAGCGCTACCCGCACGCCTTCGCCGGGCTGGACGCGAAACAGGGAGCTGATCAAGGGACGTAGCGCGGTCAGCATAGACCGATCCTGGTACTGAGGCGCAGGGAGTGGAAAGGGGCGGCCATAATGGGATCAGGCCTGTGCCGTCTGGTCCGAGGCGCCGCAACCCATCAGGGCCTGGTAGCCGATCAGGGCGGCGGCTACGTGCACGTTCATCGAGCGGCCTTTGCCGTACATGGGTATGAACGCGGCGCCGTCGCACAGGGCCAGGGTTTTGCGGTACACGCCCTTGTTTTCATTGCCCAAAACCAGGCAAACCTTGGGCGGGTAGGGGTATTCGGTATAAATGACCGCCTCTTCGCACAGTTCCACGGCCAGACAGTGATACCCCTCTGCCTTGAGGGTAGTTATGGCTTCTTCGATTTGAGCAATGCGGCGCCAGGGGACGCGGTTTTCGTGGCCCACCGAAGTGACACTGATTTCGGGGTGCGGTGGGGTCTGGGTGCGGCCGGTAAATATCAGTTCGCCGGCGCCCAAGGAGTCGGCCAGGCGGAACAGCGAGCCCACATTGATGGCGTTTTCCAGGCTTTGTAGCAATAAGACCAGTTCCGCCCGGGGTGGGTGGGTGCGGAGGATGCGTTGGTAGAGGCGTTTGATGCCGACTTTGTTAAGTGGATGCATGCTCTATTTTCAGTTCCTCAACCCTGGGAGATGATGCCTAATGGTAGGGTAAGGAGAGCATCCGGGCAACCGGGAGGATACCGATACGGCTTTTGACATTTTCTGCCGCCGTGTGTTTATTTCGGGCGACCCAGCGATCCCACTCAACGCAAACTAGCTCAAGGAGCGGCAATATGGCGGCGGCAGCGGTGCAAAGCGATCTCATCAGCCCCTACGATCTCGGCGACGACGAAGGCTATTTCTGGCTCAAAGGCAATCTGCATTCGCATACGACTAATTCCGACGGACGCCCCTCGCCCCAAGAGCGGGTGGACGGCTATGTCGAACAGGGGTACGATTTTTTATGCCTGTCCGACCATTATAAAATTACCCGCACCGATACGGTCACCGCGCCCGACGATTTCGTTTTGGTGCAGGGCGCTGAATTGCACCCGGACAATCCTTTTGGCGGCCAGCGGCATCATTTTGTCGCCCTTAATATCCACCGCGATATGGACTCGGCCAATATGCCGCCCCAGCACGTCATTGACCAGGTACGGGAGCAAGGGGGTAATATCTGGCTGGCCCATCCCCACTGGAGTTCGGTGAATATTCTGCGCGATACCGCACCGCTGACCGGTCTGGCGGGTATCGAGGTGTTCAATACTACCTGCCGCCGCGCCGGCCGGGGTGAATCGTCCATTCACTGGGACGACTGGATGGAATTGGAAAACAGACTCTATCCCTGTCTGGCCAACGACGATGCCCACGCGCGCCAGGAAGACAAGCACGATACCTATCAGGGCTGGACCATGGTGCGGGTCAAGGAGCGCTCGGCCCAGGCGGTGGTCGATGCCCTGGTGCAGGGGGCTTCCTACGCCAGCACGGGCCCAGAGATCCACGATATTCAGGTGCGCCGCATCGACGATGGTGGCAAGGAGGGTGTCTCTCAGGTGGAGACCAGTATCCGTTGCTCCGAAGCCCGGCGGATTACGGCAGTGAGCAATACCACGGGTGTTGAGTACTGGCAGGGCGGCTCGACGTTTTCGGAGGCGACCTTTAAGGTGCGGGCCAACGCTCGTTGGGTGCGCTTTGAGATTGTCGGGCCCGACGGCGCCAAAGCCTGGTCCAATCCCTTTGATCTGACGGGCTTGCCGCCGGCCAGATCATAGAAGGCATTGAACAGGGGGCTGGACGCGGCAGAACGTCCAGCCCCCGTGCGGGCTTGGTCCTTAGCCAAACCTAGCGACACAGATTCTTTCTGGTATAGACGGAGTACAGCAGATGGATTCAGGTCGGCTGCAAAAAGAGCGATCTTTCCACGACGATAGATTCAAAGGCAACGACGACCTGAGGAAGGCCGCAAAGAAGTACTATACGGTAAATGCGGGCGGTTGGAATAAATATGTCCGTATTATTTCCCAGTACTGCAAGGATGCCCGGGTGTTGGAGTACGGTTGCGGTACGGGCAGTGGCTCGATACAGTGGTTAAAACTGGGGGCAATCCTGACCGGAATAGATCTATCCTCAGAAGGTATTGAGAAGGCCAAAAAACAAATAGCCGACACAGAATATGAAGCCAGCTATTTTGTCATGGATGCCGAGAATACAGAATTCGCCGAATGCCATTTTGATATGATTATTGGCAGCGGCATTATTCATCATCTCGATCTGGAAAAATCCTATGGAGAGCTGAATAGGATTTTGAAGAAAGACGGACGTGCCGTATTTGTCGAACCTTTGGGGCATAATCCGTTGATCAACCTGTACCGGAACTTGACGCCGAAAATGCGTACCGAGGACGAGCATCCCCTCTTAGAGAAAGACCTTCTTTTGTTGGAGAAATACTTCCACAGCGTGGAAATTAAATATTTTTCTTTGTTTACCCTGCTGGCAGTCCCATTTAGGAATACCTTCCTCTTCAACGGCCTGTGCAGTATTCTCGGGAAAATCGACCAGATGGTTTTCCTGATTCCCCCGGCCAGAAAATACGCCTGGACGGTGGTTATCCATGCGAGCAATCCCAAAAAATAACGTGGAGCGCCCTTTTTCAGTCGTCTATTTCGTAGAGTTTAATCTTTTGTACCAGGCCCCACCGACTCACCCCTAATTCTTCGGCGGCGTGGGTGCGGTTGCCCCCGTGGTCCTTGAGGGCCTGGATGATCATATTCCGTTCGACCTGGGCCAGGACGTCTTTGAGGCGACCTCGCTGCGCGGCGTGGGCGGTTGGCCGACTGCCGGCGACGCTCTCCGATAGGTGCTCCAACTGGATGCTCTCTTCACCGGCGGCCAGCAGGACGGCGCGTTCCACCTCGTTTTGCAATTCGCGGATATTGCCGGGCCAGTCGTAGGCGCCCAACGCATCCATGGCCGGCCCGGTGAATACCGGGGGCGCCTGGGCGTCCTTTTGCTGCTTTTGCACCAGAAAATGTTGCGCCAGTTCGGGAATATCCTCCTTGCGTTCGCGCAGGGGAGGCAAGTGGACGGGAAAGACGCTGAGTCGGTAGAAGAGATCTTCGCGAAAGCGTTCGGCTTCCACCTCTTCTTTTAATTGCCGGTTGGTGGCGGCAATGACACGGACGTCGACCTGGCGGTACTGGTCCTCGCCGACCCGGCGTATCTCGCCTTCCTGGATGGCTCGGAGCAGACGTGCTTGGAGGCCCAAGCTGGCCTTGTCTATTTCATCGAGAAAGAGCGTGCCCCCGTCCGCCGTTTCAAAAAGACCGGCCCGGTCGCTAATGGCGTCGGTGAAAGCGCCTTTGCAATGGCCGAATAATTCGCTTTCGAGCAGGTGTTCGGACAGGGCTCCGCAATTGATCGAGACAAAGGGCTGATCGCGGCGCGGGCCTTCGCGATAGGCGCAGCGGGCCACCACTTCCTTGCCGGTGCCGGTTTCGCCGCTGATGAGGATGGTGGTGTCGCTGCCGACGACTTTGGACAGTAGAGTGAAGACTCGCTCCATGGCCCGGCTCTTGCCGATGACCCCTTCAAAGTGCGTCTGCTTTTCAATCTCTTGGAGCAGGACCCGTTTTTCCTGCTCGAGGTGGGTGATGCGCACCATGGCGCCGATGGTGGCCCACAATTCGGCTTCGTCGATAGGTTTGGTGACGTAGTGGTCGGCCCCGGCCTTGAGGCCCTCTACTTTGTCTTCGGCGCCGGTGCGAGCCGTCAGCATAATCACCGGCAGGGTGGCCCATTGGGGTTCGGCGCGCATTTTTTGCAGGACCTCAATGCCACTCATTTCGGGCATCATCCAGTCCAACAGGACCAGGTCGGGCTGGTGTGCTGCCAGTATCTCCAGGGCTTCGACGCCGTTGTAGGCGGACACGGTCTGGTAGCCCTGTTCGGCCAGTTCCTGTTCGAGCAGGTCGACGTTAAAGGGCTCGTCGTCGACGATGAGGATTTTAATGGGTGCGGACATGGACCTTTGTAAGCGGTTGTATCAGCCGATTAGCTCTTCGATTTTGGCCCATAATTCATCCTCGTCGATGGGCTTGGGCAGATAGTCGTTGCAGCCCTGTTCGTAGGCTTTTTCTCGGTCGCCGGCCATAGCGTGGGCTGTGACAGCTATAATGGGTATATGCTTGAGCTGCTCGTCGGCCCGAATCTGGCGGGTGACTTCCCAGCCGTCCATTTCGCCGGGTAGAGAAATATCCAGGAGGATGAGATCGGGCCGCTCCTGGCTGGCCATGGCCAGCCCCTGGGTGCCGTCGACGGCCTCGACCAGCTCGTAGTCGTCTTCGAGGAGTTGGACCAGCAGATCGCGATTCATCTCGACATCTTCGACGATGAGAATTTTTTTCATGGCGTCTCTCCCGGGGGGCTTATCTAGGGCCCTGTATAAAGTCGTCCTTAAGAAATCTCCACGCAACGTCCCCTACAAAGGAAATAATCATAAAACAGGTCCTGGACAACGCCGGGATGCCGCCCTTTTCGCTACGCCCGACTGTGAATGGGCTCAGGCCCACAGGGCCTGCAGGCGGGGAATGAGAATTTCGCTATCCCGGTCGTGGACTTCGCCAGCCCAGACTTGGTTGGCCTGGGCGGTGGACCGGTCGAAGGATTCCTGGCGCAGGGCGGGCAGGTCGAGGGATTGGAAGCGGGTCTTGAAATAGCCGTCTTGCCCCAGCCAGATCTGGCGGAAGCCCAGGGGATAACCGACCAGGCAGGCCGTATCGACTACCAGGAAATCCCGGTGCACACGGATGCGGTTGGTGTGCCGGTGGCCGGTGAATACTGCTGCTATTGCCGGGCATTGGACGATGGTTTCCAGTAGGCCTGCAGCGTTGCCGACAAAGCCACCTGGGGCCGGTTCGTAGGTGGGCAGGACCCAGGGGTGTATGACCAACAGTAGGGCACATTTCTCCTCCTGCGCCTGGTCGGCGGCCTGGCGCAGGGCGCGGTCGTGTTGGGAGGTCCAATGGCCCTGGGGATGGTCGAGGGGGCTCTGTAGGTAGACATTGGCCAGGGCCAGGCGTAGGCGCGGGGCTACCGGTACGATATCGAGCAATTGAGGAATAGGGAAATGCCGGGCCAGTTCGGCAAAAGATCCTTCCTGGGCGTCGCAGTCGTGGTTGCCTGGGATGTAGTGGACGGGGGCTTCCAACTGGCCAAAGACCGCCGCCGTTTCGGCGATGGAACGGCAATAGGTCGAAAAGGGCAAGTCGAAGGATCCGCCGCCGCAGAGCAGATCGCCGCCGTGGACAACGAATTGGGGTTGCAGGGCGTTGATCTGGGGAATAGCCGCGCTCATGATCTGGTGGCTGCGGGTGAGCATTTTAGGCGCCCCGTAATCCTGGGGGGCTTCGGGATAGTGGTGGCTGTCGGTGACGAAGACAAAGTGGACGGACATAGGATTTCCCGTCGGGTCTGGGTTTGCTCAGGTTTATTTTTCGGACACGTCTAATATATAGATCCTCTTCTGTACTGCCTATGGCGTTACCGGCCAGAGGTCGCGCCCTGGTCCTTGCGGCGGGTGATTGGTATGTGGTTGGGACCGGGCTTATACTTAGATACAGGGCTGGCCCTTGTTAGAAGGGTGCAAATCAAATGGAACCGCTCTTGCCCGAGCCACCCAAGAGGCGTCCAAGCAGGCTGTTATTTTGCAAGGCCAAAAAAAGGGGTCATGCAAGTTGAACTGAGTGAATTTCCCGCTTTGCGGGCAGGAAATGGAGAGTCGGTAATGGGGTTTGGATGGTGCGCTGTAAGGATAGGTATACTAGCAGTCTGTTGGACTATTGGTATCGCTAATTCGGCTGCGGCGCAACGACGCGTCGAGGACTATACGCCGCCGACCCTGGACAAGCTAAAAAGCGGACTCTATGGCTCGGCCGGCCTGGGTTTCCTCAACCTGGAAAAAGGCGTGGGGATTAGCCTGCCCGTCGGTCTGACCGCCATTGCCAGTTCCTATCGCTTGGTGGCCTCTGTGAGCCTGGTGGATATTGGTTTGCTCGAGGGCCAGAACCGAGACCCCCGCTATTTCCGGGTAACCACGTTCGGTCAGCCCGTCTGCGTCGACCGCCAAACGGGCTTCCGCGTTTCGGACTTTCGCTGTTCGGGGGGGACCGACGCCCTGCGGGCCGCCAGCGTCGATTTGAGTTTTATCGTCTTTGAGGAATTGTGGCTGGGTGGTCGGCCCGGACGGGTCCTAGTAGGAGGCGGTTACCGCTTTATGAATCCGGGGACCCCCTACGGTACGATTTCGCTGTACTTTGACGCCCGCAAGGATATGTTGGGCGGCTTCAAAGCGGCGGTGGGCCAGGAATACGTTTTCTTTGGGGTCTTCTGGGCCCTTGACTTGAGACGGGTTTTTTGAGCCTGTCAGGGAGCCGGCTGGCTGCTCAAGGTGTAGTTTATAACGATGGACTGCTGGGCACCTACGGGAATATCGTTGAAGAAGCTGTACAGGTGACTGGTCATATAGAGAGGTTTATTATAGTGCCCCGAAAAGAGACGTTGGAAGTTGCCGTCGTCTGTAAAGGTGCATTCTAGGGTCCAGAGACGGCCGCTTTCCTCCAGTACGACGGCGCCGCGCATGGGTTGGACGCGACCCGGCCAGGGTTCGACATCGTGGCGTAATAAGCGGTACTGGTCGAGTCCCGCGGCGGCCGCTTCGGCGCGGAAATTGTCGTGCGGAGGATTGGGGGTACGGCTCTGGACTTGGGTTTCAACGGCGACGGCGTGGGCGAAATTGGTGAAGCCGGGAAAACCCAGCATCGTATAGGGGGCTAGCAGCGGGGCGGCGGAACCGTTGCGGATGGTATAGCGCACGGCAAAGGCGGCTTGTTCAATTTCAAAGGAATACTCGACCCGCAATTCGACGCCGGCGGCCAGCACGTCGGGTCTGGAAAAGCGGGCCAGCACCCGGTTTTCGTAAAATTCGACGGCGGGGGCCTGCCAGGTCGGTTCTTTCAGCTTGATCTGCCGCTGTTCGTTTTCTCGTTGGAACTTAAACCATTCCCAATCGGCGATAATGCCCGTGGTCCCAAACGGCAACTTGGCCGGGTTGGCGAAATTGGCGCTTTGACCTTGCAGGCGCAGGGCGGAAATGCCAAAGGGGTCTCCGTAGCTGAGCGTTAGCCGGTAATCGGCGAAAACCAAGTGGGCCGACTGGGTGCCAAAATTATAGTTGAGATTGTCTTCGAGCGGACTGTCGGCACCTCTGGTGTTGGGGAAGATGGGCGGTGGTTCCAGTGTTGGGGGGCGGGCGGGTGTATAGCTGCGGCCGTACAGGCGCGAAAAAATAAATAGATCGTCAAAGCCCACTTTGCCGTTGTCGTTTAAATCGAATACTGGGTCGCCGCTGCCGAAGGCGCCCAGGAAGAGACCGAAATCCGCCACGTCGACGGTTCCGTCCCCGTTGAAGTCGCTGGCTTCGGTTTCATCGACCTGGGCCGGGATGGGATTGGGGATGGCCAGTTCGATAGTACCCAAAAGGCCCAGAAGTAGCGCTAGGGGCAGGGCGTTTGGGTTCATTTTTTAGATACGAGAAACGGGCCGAGAATAAGGTGTTTAAGGCCGGAGTTGGCAAAGACGTAGAGGGCGTCCTGTGTCGAACAAACGATAGGCAGACCGTGGAGATTGAACGAAGTATTGAGCAATACGTGCCGGCCGGTGATCTCGGCAAAGTGCTTGAGAATGGCCTCGTAGGGCGGGTTTTGGCCTTCTTCCACTAGTTGGGGGCGGGCAGTCAGGTCGGCGTTGTGGACCGCCGCCATGAACTCTTCGCGGCGCTGGGTGGAGGCGAAGGTATTCATCATATAGGGGGAGGGCAGGTCCTTGGGGTTGTGAAAATAGCGATGCGCTTCAGGTCGGCGGACCACGGGGGCGAATGGCATCCAGAAGTCGCGCTTTTTGATCATGTGGTTGATTACCCGGACAACGTCCTGGTTGATCGGATCGGCGAGGATCGAGCGATTGCCCAGGGCGCGGGCGCCAAATTCCATGGGGCCGGCGGCGCGGGCGATGATCTGGCCATCGGCCAGCAGGGACGCGGCCCGCTGTGCCATATCCGCCGGTTCTTCTACGTCTACCTCCAGGTCTTCCAAGTTATCCAGGGCCCGGCGGCATTCGTCCGTCTCCAAGGTGTTGCCCAGGTAATAGTGCTCCAGTGGGTGCACTTCCTCGCCGGCGGCGCGGGCGGCCAGATAGCAGGCGCCAAAGGGCAGCGACTCGTCTCCGCAGGAGGGAAAGGCCTCAAAGTAGTCTACCTGATCCAGTTCGGAGATGGTCTTATTGGCTTTGACGTTCATGAAGACTCCGCCGGCGGCCAGTACCCGTTTGATACCGGTGGTTGTTATGCAGGCCTGCGTCCAGGCGGCGGTCAATTCCTCGATGAATAGCTGCAGGCCGGCGCATATATTATCAAAACGCATCCGCTGCAGATCGCTCTGTAAGCGGGGGCCCAGCCGGAATAGGGGTTCACTTACTTTGCGCTTGAAGAGCATGGGGTTGGCCGGGTCAAGGCCGACATAGCTGTGGAAGATATCGGCGACTGGCCGGGCGTATTCGGTGGCGGCATAGGGTGCCATGCCCATCAGTTTGTACTCGTGTTCCAGCGGCATGAAACCCAGTAGGTGGGTCGTGGCGGCGTAGATCTCGCCGATGCTATCTTCCCGGGGAATGGCGATGAGGCGTTCGAGCTGACCGGCGGAGGCCTGCGAAACGGACCCGGAGAGACCATCCCCTCCACCGTCCAGCGTTAGGATCAGATAGGGGGCCTGGTCTTGTTGCAGACCGTAATAGACGGTCGCCGCATGGGTTGTGTGATGGTCGTAAAAGTCGATCTGGTCGGGCGCGAAGCCCCATTGCTCCAGCACGGCACTGCGCTGGTCCATCCGTTGGCCGGTGCGCATTTTGCGGTAGGCTTGGGTCGATGCCAGGCCGCGGACTAGCCATTGCCGCGGCGTACTCCTGAACTGATTGTCGAAACTGGTCTTGATGCTCCTGGGTTCCCTGGGCGTTTGGACGTAGCGCGAGGCCACCTGTACTCGATTGATGTCACTGGGTTGCAAACCGGCATCGTCGAGCAGTTTTTGCACGGCTTTGGCCGGTGGGCCGTAGTAGTTTTTGACCCCGACGAGCCGTTCCTCCTGTATGGCCCCCCGCATTTGCCCTTCTACTAATAAGGCCGCCGCCGCGTTGTGGCCGTCGAATATTCCTAGATAAGCTCCCATCTTCTCCTCACTGTCGCGGTGATTGGTCGGCGGTTTCCCGGTACAATCGACTGATGTGATCGGCGACGTTGCGGTAGTCGTAGCGCGCCAGAGCTCTGGCACGGATCTGCTTGCGGTCGTAGCGGTGGTAGTTTTCCAGGATGTCTTCGATTGCCCGCTCCAGGCCGCCGACGTCGCCGATATCGATCAGCAGACCCATACCCTCTTCTACGGCATCGACCGGGCCGCCGCAACGGGTCGAGACGACTGGTAGCCCGCTCACCAGGGCTTCGAGCAAAGATAGGGGTAAGCCCTCGGAAAAGCTGGGAAGCAGGAATAGATCGGCCTGAGCCATATGCACGGGCAATTCAGTCCAGGTGATTTCGTCGAGAAACTCGACGCAGTCCTCCAGACCCAGCTCTGCGGTCTGGCGCAGAAAAACCTGGGCCGTACCGGTGAAGGAATTGCCGCCTATCAAGGTCAGCTTCCAGTCGGTGCGCCGTTGTCGCAATCGGCCCAGGGCTTCGAGGAGGATGCCGATGCCCTTGGCCGGGTCGAAGCGGCCGACGTAAAGCAAGTGCCAGGGCGCCGAATTGTCGCGGCGTCCTGGCGTCCCCTGGAACAATTCGCCGTCGACGCCGTTGGGCACCCGGACGATTTTTTCCGGATCTGTGCCCAGAGCGAGAATGCGCTCCTCGAAATCTTTGCTGATGGCAATGACTAAGCGGGCCTGGTCCAGGGTTTCTATTACCAGCCGGCGCCACTGTGGGCCGCGACTAGGCAATTCCTTGATGTCAAAACCGTGCGCGGTTATGGCGACGGGCCGGTTAGTATTGTGGCCGTACTCGACGGCGGCCCGGCCGTCTGGGTAAATGCAATGGGCGTGGATGATATCGGGTGGGTTCGGGCAACTGTGCTCCAGGGCCCGCAGATACGAGCGCCAGGTGAGATCGTGGAACAGGCGCCTAGGAAAGCTCAGGTAGCGCGGCCTTTCAATGTCAATCCCGTCGCGTGTCTCGCGTTTGGGAAGGCGGCCATACGCGCTCCAGGAGCCAAAACCGGGGAAGGGGAACCACGGCGTCGGCGCCACTACCTGTAAATGGCAATGGGCCTGGAGAAAGCGGACTTGGTTGTGGACGAAACTGCCCAGAGTCTGCGAAATCTGGCTGGGGTAGAGGTGGGAGGCGACCAGGACGTTCACTGGGCTGCCGTATCTTGGCTTCTTTGCGCCAGGCGGATGACACCGAACAGCATGCCCGTATAGAACCAGAGGAAATTATCGGAGAAGTCACCGGTGAACGAGTGGCTGATCTGAAAGGCGATGAATACGGCGAGTAAGGAGGTCAGCACGGCCCGTAGGTATTCGTCCTGCAGATGGCGGCGGGCGGCAAAGCCGCGCTGCAAGACCCGCCAGACGATCCATCCGGCCGCCCCCAGGCCCACCAGGCCCAATTCGGCGGCAATAGTGGCGAAAAGAGTGTGGGATTCCCGCGTCGGCAGCCAGTGGGGGAAATTCTCTGGTTTATAGGCATCCAGAATTACGGGGAAGGCGCGCCAACCCGCCCCTAGCACCGGATTGTCCAACAGCATTCCCAGTCCAGCCTGGACGAATTGGACGCGCGCCGAGCCAGAGACGTGTCCGGTGGAGCCGAATTCGTTGAAGATGGTGAAAATAGAGATAAAGCGCTGAAAGATATGTTCGGCGAAGGGAACGAATTCCTTGAGGGCCAGGATGCCTAGAAAGAACAAGATCCCCGCAAAGAATAAGTAGCGCAGTTTTTTCGCCAGCCACAAAGCCACGACAATCCCCAACAAAGTGGCGAGCCAGTTGCCGCGGCTGAACGATACCACCAGGCCGGCCATGCTGATGCCCAATACGGCCAACAGTAACAGCCGTTTCCAATTGGCCATTCGAAAATGGATCAGCAACGTCGTGAGGAAGACGATGCCCGACATGAGGAAGGCGCCCAGATGGTTGGGGTTGTGAAAGGTACCGGTGGCGCGCGGGGTATTGGCCCCCACGGCAATGACAAAACTGGCCGGCAGATAAAATTCTTCAGTAAAAACCTGAATGACCCCGAGGATGGAGACTACGACCAGACAGGCGGCGATCGACAATATAGCCGTCGTTACGGCCCAGCGTGAATCGACTAAGATCTCAATGGCGTAGAGGAACAGGATCAAAAACAAAGTTCGCAGCAGACCAATGGCGGCTTCGGGCTGGTTGGGCGTATAGATCTGGGAGATCGCCATGACCCCCCAAAACAGAAATAACGGCCCCAGGAGCCCGAAAGGGGGCAAGGTAAAACGTTTTTCCAACGCTATATTGGTCAATAGCGCCAGCGCCATTAGCACCAGGGCCAGATGGAATCCGGTCAGAGGAATACCCAGCGGTGTTTCCTTGATCAGACGGCCCGTTATATCGATGGCCGTAGTGCTCAAGAGCAAGGGGATGGAGAGCCAGGGGTAGATGACCAGGAATGCCAGGAATACGGCTGCCGCGACGCTTCCCAGGGCGATGAACAAGACTATTCTTTGTTGATCCGACGCCAGAATCAAGGCGCCCATGAGCAACACCTGAAAGGCGACGAAAAGGGCAAAATTGCGGCCGTTGAGATGATGGGCGAAAAGTGTTGGCGAAGAGGATGACATAGAGCCGGCCTGGAGGATTTAGGATTGCCTGGATACAGAGCGCAAAGCCTCTGCGATAGCGTCTGCGGTCCCTTGCGGAGAATTTAGCGTCTGGCGGCAATTCATAGCGCCGCGTCGATATTGTTCGGGGTCGTCGAGGATTGTCGCGATGGCTTGGGCCAGGCTCCGCGGTTCTCCGACGGGGACCAGTTCGCCGTTGACGCCCCTTTGGACCATTTCGGGCAACCCGCCTATATCGGTGGCCACTACGGGCAATCCGGCGCCTGTTGCCATGGCGACTACGCCGCTTTGGGTCGATTGCTTATACGGGGCCACAACGAGAGTCGCCGTTTCCAGAAAGGCTTTGAGATCGGTGTAGGAATAACGCTCCCACTGGTGCCAACAACGGTTTTGCAGACCCAGGGCGGCCAACTGGTTTTCGACGGTTTTTATGTAGCTCTGATCTGAGCTGGGCGACACCAGCAGCAGGCGCCAATCGGTGCGGCGGTTGTTGAGCATGGGCAGGCTGGCTAGCAGATCTTCCAGGCCCTGTTCGGGGCGGGTATTCGACAGAAAGGCGATGACCGGCGCCCCGGCCGCCCATTTTTTTAGCCGATTGGCCAAATTGCGGTCTGTGGGGAAGCGATCCAGTAGAGGTTGAAAATGAGGATGGGGAAAGCAGTCTTGTTTCTCGTCGGGCAGCCCGTACAGCTTTTGCAGCAATTGCTGGGTGTAGCGGTTCATAGTGAGAATACGGGCGGCGGACCGGTAAAAGGCGCGATAGCGGGGCGCCTGTTTGCCGGAGGGGTCATCGAAGAGCGCCTGATAGGGTTTATGTACAATGACGACAGGAGCCAGTCGATAGCGCACCAGCAATCGCATGGCCCAGGTATCCAGACGCGGCAGCATCAAATTGGTGCTCACCAGCAAAGCCTTGGCCCCGAAGGCGCGCGCTCTGTGGATGGCTCGGAGCCAGTCGAAGGGATAGGAGGCGCACAGACGTGCGGCCGTCAGCGGGTGGTTTTTTAGGATAGAAGGTACTGTGCCAATGCGGCTGAAGGGCGTCCAGTCGATATCGGCTGGAGGCGGGAAAGCAGCTCGGGCCGTTGAGCAGACATGGACCTGATGGCCGCTATCCTGGAGGATGATAGACATTAAATTGAGGAATTGGGCATTGGTGTTGAGAGGGTCTACCCACAGTATCTTCATTGCCGCAAACCGACTCTATCTCTGCAAGCCTGCATTTTATACCAGATTAGCTTCAAGTTGCCCGGATGTTCTTGCTGCTTTCCGGGGGAGTGCCCCTAACCATCCGGCCATCAGTACTGCAAATTGGTATTAGCTGTTTTGTCTGTCGATTGGAGATGGCTGGCAGTATCCAACAGGCTGTGGAAGGAGAGGATCTATTGGCTCTGGAGTATCCGAAAGCCCGCCGAAAAACCAGGTCTAAGCGACTGTTTTCATGAAAATAAATAGAGCATTGGAAGCTAACAAAGGGCGAGACGCATGTCAAGCTGACCGTTGGATTTAGGTACCCGTAGGGCCTATCGGACGGATAGCCCTAAAAACACCCGCCAACTGAGCCCGGCCAGTTTCAGATAGTAGGCGGTGATACCCAACGCCCAGACGGCGTACGCCAGCGATGTGGCCAGGCCGGCCCCAGGCAGCCCCATTTTGGGGATGAGCCAGAAACTGCATGCCACGTTGGCTACCAATCCCAGCCCTGGCATCCAGATTGTCACCGGTGGGTACCCCTGGCCTGCCAAGCGAGTATTGAGTACGGAGCCAAAGCCGGAAAATACCAGGCCGGGGAGCAGATATACGAGCGGCTGATAAGCTGCCTCGTATTTTTCGCCGAAAGCCAGTTCCAGTCCGAAACGACCGCATACGAATATGCCCAAGACTATGGCCAGGGAGAACAGAATGGTGGCCTGGGCTATTCTCAAGCTCATGAGCTGATCGTCATCGCGGCCTTTGAGGACCTTGGGGAGGAGGACTATCCCCGCCTCGTTGGGAAGGCGTTGAATGATCGTGAATAAGACAACGGCCATATTGTAGACGCCCCGGGCCTCTTCGTCGGGCACCAGCCAATTTACCAGGAAGACGGTACTGGTGAACAGCGCGTAGACCAGAACGGCGGAAAAACCGCCGGGGCGTCCTATTTGGAGGACTTGGCGGAATGTGAGCAGATCAACCCTTACTGGCCAGTCGCCGTTTCCTCGCAAAGCGGTATAGACCAATGCTGTCGCCAACAACGTGGCGGCCAGCCAGGCCATCAATACCCCGTCCAGGCCTGTGTCCATCACCACCAACGCGAGAAAATTGCCCCCGGTGTACACCCCGATGAAAACAACCGGAGCCAGTGCGTGCCAGCGGATGCGGTCCTGGCCCAGCAGGATACCCAGGCCGCCGGCCTGGGCAACGCTGAGAAGCGTCAAAATCGCCAACAGGACCCAGGGAGTGGAGTGGATATCTGGCTTTAGTCCTTGTAATATGTGCGGTAGACCAGTAGCCAGGCCGATTAGCAGCAGGCCCAGGATCAGGATATAGAGCAGGGAATTGTGCAACACTTGAGAGGTCAGATTACGGCGTCCGACTATATAGGTATTCCCCCGGCACAACCACTCTCCCAGAATCAACGTGCCCAGGAGAACGGTGCGGGTCCACAATACTAGAGTACCAAAATCCGCCTTGTCCAGATCGCGGCCTAGGATGAACTGATTGGATGCGCCTAAAAGTACGATCAGGCCTGTACAGGCTACCCGAAAAGCGAGTCCCTCAAGGAAGTTCACGGCAACAAGAAGATGGAAGGCAGGCGGATAAAGGCGGCTTTCAAGAGCAGATAAATGCCAATACCTCGTCGCGCCGCTCTTCCATTTGGGTCTTATTCCGGGCTTCCAAGTTTAGGCGCAGCAGCGGTTCAGTATTGGAAGAGCGAACATTGAAATGCCAGTCGTCAAAAGTGACCGAGATACCGTCTAGTCGATCGATGCGCCCGTCGCCGTAGCGCTGTTCCAAGGCGGTTATCCGGGCCGCTGGGTCATCGACTCGGGAATTGATTTCCCCCGAGGTGAAATACTTTTCCTCGTATGGGGCCAGCAGGGCCGAAAAAGGCTCTCCAATCCGACTCAGCATTTCCAATACGATCAGCGATGGTACCAGGCCCGAGTCGGCCCCGTAAAAGTCGCGAAAATAGTAATGACCACTCAATTCCCCGGCAAAGACGGCCTGTTCGGCGGCCAGGCGCGTTTTGATAAAAGCGTGGCCGACACGCTCGATAAGCGGATGGCCCCCGGCCGCCGCGATAGTATCGGGCACGGCCCAGGAACAACGCACATCGTAAATGATGGGGGCGCCGGGGTGGCGTTCTAGCAAGTAGCGGCTCATCAAGGCGGTGAGGAAATCCCCCGGCACGAAGTGGCCCCGGTCGTCGACGACGAAAAAGCGGTCGCCATCCCCGTCAAAGGCAAAACCCACGTCCGCCCCCTCCGCCAGGACGCGTTCCTGCAGGGCGCGGTGGTTTTCCGGTTGCATGGGGTCAAAGCCGCGGTTGGGCGCCCGGCCGTCGGGTTCGAGATACATGCCGATCAGGTCGATGGGCAAATGCCGGTACACCCGCTCAAGGATAGGCCCGACCATGCCGTTGCCGGGATCGGCGACCACCTTCAGCGGTTTGAGGGAATCGTTATCGACAAGGCTGAGGAGCTTGTCGATAAAGCCCTGGCTTAAATCTTGCGAGCCCACCTGGCCGGTGCGCAGCGGGGTGGGAAAGGTGTCTGTTTCGACGAGGCGGCGCAAATCTTGAATACCCTCGTCGCCGCTGAGCAGGTAAGGCATGGAGCGGACCATTTTAAAACCGATATATTCGGGCGGGTTGTGCGAAGCCGTCACCATGACGCCGGCTTGCCCCAGCGTGGCGCAGATATGGTAGTACTGGTCGGTGCTGACCTGGCCAATATCGACCACGTCGGCGCCTTGTTGGGTTAGACCATCGATCAGGGCCTGGGCAATAACCGGCCCGGCCAGGCGCATATCGCGGCCGACTATGACTGAATTGGCCTGCAAAAAGGTCGCAAAAGCGCGGCCAATGGCCTTGGCGGTAGGCGCGTCGATCTGTTCAGGGTAAATACCGCGGATATCGTAGGCTTTAAAAATAGTAGGATCTACTTGCACGTTGGGGCCATTCTTAAAGAGACAGGGTGAAAAGGGACTGGTGCAGCGTACCGTTGCCAAATCGGGCAGGAGCAGCCAACCTGGGTCAAGCGAAACTGCGCAGCGTCACATCCAAGTAGCGGACCCCTTGGTCGGCGGCCTGGTGCTGCACTAGGATGGGGCTCTGGTAGGTCCCCTGCACAATGGCCCCGGGGCCGGTTTCGCTGCTGGTGGAAACGGGCAGGGTGATATGCCGCTTGAGTCGGAGGATGCGGGAGGCCGGGGTCGCCAGGGCCGACAGCACCCGGTCGATCACGGAGCGTCCCACCGGCACGGCGTCCATAAATTCGTTGTACAGATGGATCAGGTCGTAGGCGGCGTAATCGCGGGTTTTGCCCGGAATAGAGCCGGGGTGGCGCAACAAATTCCGGCCGCGCTGGACCATATAGCGCAGCGGGTCGGCCAGCACCTGGGGCAGGTCGTTGCGCATGAGCAGGGTCTCGTATTCGTTAACGGTGAGGCCGACGTGGCGGTCTTCCGTGGGCAAGCGAATATCGATACGGCCCTTGTCGAGGCCAAAGTGTTGAATCCACTCGTCCAACTGCTCAAAAAGCCCGTAGCGCGCGTCTTTGAGATTGAAGGAATCGATGGAGCGGTCGGATATGACGGGGATAGCGATTTTGCCCCGGTGGACCGTCTCTTCAGTATTGTAGGCGATAACCGTGGTGCGGCGCGAGCGCGGATGCTCGGTGGCGTCAACGGCTTTGGCGACTCCATCCAGGTCGATAAAGTAGACGGGCTGGTCGGGTTTGTTGATATAGGTGACGCAATTTTTCAAGCCGGCGCTGATGAAGGTAAGATGTGAATCGGCGTTGATCGGCTCGCGCTCTTTTTCGCTTGGGCTCAGCTCGGAACGCAGGGGCATGCAGTCGTGGGAATAACCCGCGTCGTGGGGGAAGATGCGCTGCAGCAGGCGGAAGAACGGGTCGAGTTGCTTGCGCGAGTGGCCCATGCGGGCGCACACGCCCTGCTCCAGGTAACCGGCCGTGGTATGCCAGGAGCAGTAGAGGGCTTTGCGATAGGCGCCCAAATCGTCGTCCCGTTCGCGGCGCAGGCGGGCGTTTATATCGATAATTTCAAAGCGCGACCGAGGCGTGATATCGAGATTGATTTCTACTGGGGAGCCTGTCATGGGCACTGTCGGGGGCGTGGTATCAGCGCGGCGCCGGAGGGAGGTGTCGCCTCCGACAATAGTGGGGATGAATGATTTATACCAATTTGCTGGGCAGATATGCAGTATTGGCCGCCGGCCCTTTGGGACAAACGGAAAATATCGACACATCTTGAAGCTAATCTGGTATTATCCGTTAATTTACAGACGACAATCAGGCTAAAAATACCACACTCATCTGGCCGGCGCAACCGACAATTTGGTTATCGTTGGGCGTCGGCCTGAGCCCGGGAGGTTCGCGGTGAAAAACCTGCTTATCCTGCGCCACGCCAAATCGGCTTATCCGTCCGATATAAGCGATGATTTCGAGCGCCCTTTAAACAAGCGAGGACGAGGGGACTTGCCGCGCCTGGCCCGTTTACTGGAGCGCTTTGGACCCCGGCCCGACACCATTTTGTGCTCGCCGGCGAGGCGGGCCCGGGAAACGGTCCAAGGCCTAGAGCTGGCGGCGCCTATCGACTATCGCGAGAGTCTCTATCTGGCCACAGTGGAGCAATTGGAAGAGACCCTGGCAACGGCGGCGGAGAATTGCCCTACGGTTTTGCTGGTGGGGCACAATCCGGGCCTGGGAGAGTGGCTTGAGGAATTGACCGGCGCCCATGTCCAATTGCCTACAGCTGCTCTGGCGGCCGTGCAATTGGGGCGTTCCACCTGGGCCCGGCACGGCGACGGGCCCAGCTATTTGCAGTGGTTGGTGGTACCCAGAATGCTGCGCGCCTATGCCCAGGAGTAGACGGGGCTAGTTTAAACGCTCAGCGCTCGTAGTGCTCGATGATCCGGGTCAAGGCGTTGTCGAGATCGACTTTGGGGTCGTAATCGACGTAATTGCGGATTTTTTCCAGATCCGGGGCGCGGTAGAGCAAATCCTCGTATACGCCCTTGCGCCAAGTTTGTTCGTAGGGGATAAATTCGATTTCCGAAGGGCTGTTGGTCAATTCCTTGATGCGGTGGGCCAGATCTTTGATGCTGGTTTCAAAATGGGAGCCCAGATTGAAAATTTCGCCCACGGCCTTATCGCTTAGGGCCAGACTGACCAATCCGTCTATGGCGTCGTCTATATAGGTCCAGCAACGCCGCTGCTCGCCGTTTTCGTAGACCGTGATCGGGTTGCCCAGCATGGCCTGTTTGACAAAGCGCGGCACGACCATGCCGTAGTGCCCGGTCTGGCGCGGGCCAATGACATTGAAGGGGCGCACGATGACGCAGGGTAGTCGCTTTTCGCGCCAGTAGGCCAGGGCGAGCAATTCGTCTACGGCTTTGGAGGTTGAATACAGCCAGCGGACGACGGTTGTAGGGCCCAGGATGCGGTCGCTGTTTTCTTTGAAGGGTACGTGACCGTTTTTCTTGCCGTAGATCTCGGAGGTGGAGGCCAGGACGAGTTTTTTCTTTTTCTCGTTGGCCAATTCGAGTACGATCTCGGTGCCGCGCACATTAGTGGTGAGGGATTGCAGCGGGTTCTCAATGATGAAATCCACGCCCACAGCGGCGGCCAAGTGGTAGATCAGATCGCTCTCGTCGATCAACTCCCGCATCACATCTTGGTTGGTGACGTCGTCGATGGTGCAGTGGAAACGCGGGTTGTCCTCGAGATGCTGCACGTTTTCGATACTGCCCGTGGAGAGATTGTCGATGATGGAGACTTCGTCGCCAAGGGTCAAATGGCGTTCGGCCAGATGGGATCCAATAAAACCCGCCCCACCGGTGATCAATACTTTCATATATCTATCCCGTAGATCTCCGTCAACTCGTCCGTCCGTGTACCAGATAATCCCTGCTCAGACGTTGCAAGTTCGATCTGTCCCAACCCGTCTGTGCGAGCAGCCTGGTGATTTGGGCTGCACGGTAAAAATATACCGGACAATTGTTTAAGTTCAAGCGCGTCCATCGAGTCAAAGATCGCACCGTCCAGCGGATAGGAAAGCTGAATACGGCTTGATCCGTGGTCAAGCGGCGCATTTTCTCAAGAAATTGCTCGGGCTTATCAATATAATCAAAAAAACCAATTCCCAGACAGATATCAAAAGAATGCGGCGCCTGCCAGGTGAGAAAATCGGCCTCGAAAAAACGGCAGCGGTCGGCCAAGCCGGCCGCTGCGGCCTCCTGGCGCGCCATCTCGATCATAGCCGGGGCGAAGTCCAGCCCCACCACCTCGGCGCCTCGACGGGCCAATTCAATGGCGTATTGGCCTGGGCCGCAGCCGATATCCAGGACTTTCTTGCCCGCTACCGGGCCGCACCACTCAAGCGTCAGTTGAAAGCGGCGATGAATGACCTGGTGAAAAAAGTGATCCACCAGCTTTTGACCCAGCCCTTTTTCTGTTTGGTAAATGGCGTCGAATTGCTGGGCATGGCTATCGAAATAGCGGCGGACCCTGTCGCTCACGGCCTTCGGTCCTTATCCCCTGGACCCCTTGGACGTTTCCAGGCTTAATACGTGGCTCATAGTAGAAAAAGAGAAATCCTTCAACAACCGCCGCAACCGCGCTTCGGTGGACTTGAGATTCCAGTAGTGGGTCAAGCCAATGCGGCGCGGTAGATCGAGGCGCGGATGGTCGGGATCCAATTCCCACGGATGGATATAAAATACGGCGGCCTGCCCTTCGGCGTTGATCCGGGCGAGGCCGTATTTAGTTAAAGTATAAGGAAATAAACGGAAATAGGCACCCCCGCCCAAAGGAATGTTGCGTTTGCCCAGACGGTAGGTAGAAGGCGGAATTTCACTTAGGCCTGGACGGATTTGGTAAATCCAGCGGGGCGCGTCGGGGATTCCGTAGCGGTAATTGCGTACGGGGAATACGCTCGAGTCGTAGGATAAACCGCACTCTACGAGGACATCGAAAGCCCATTCGGCCTGCCGAGTTATGGAGAAAAAAGGAGCCCGGTGTCCTTGGATGGAGACATCGACTATGCGGTCGAGGGCCTCCAGGGAACGCTGCAAGTCGGCATAGAAGCCTTCCCGTCCCAGCTTGTAGACGAATTGGTGGCTGTACCCGTGGGTCCCTATCTCGTGGCCCTCGTCGTGGATGCGGCGCACCAGGTCGGGGTGCTGTTGGGCGACGTGTCCGAGAACGAAAAAAGTAGCCTGGACGCCGGTCTCACGCAGCAGATCGAGCAGGCGCAAAAGACCAACGTGGAGTCGGTCTTCGAAGCCGTCCCATTGTTCGGGAGCCATTTCCAGGCCTTGGTACCAATCTTCTACATCTACGGTAAAAGCGTTGATCGGGGGCGGTTTAGGAGGCATGCGCGGTTTCCTGGCCGATTTTTTCGAGAATGGCTTTGAGTCGCAGACTGCTGGGCCCAAGGGCGTATTCGGCCTCGACTGTCGCCCGGCCTTTGCGCCCCATTTGTAGGCGTAGGTCCCGATTCTGGATAAGCCGGCTCAAGCATTCCTCCCACTCGGCGTCGGTGCGGGCCCAGTAGCCATTTTCCCGATCCTGCACGATTTGCTGGTTGATGCCCACCGGGCTGGTCACCACGGGCAGGCCCATAGCCATGTACTGCAGCAATTTGTAGCCTCCTTTGCCGCGCGTCCAGGGGTCGTCTGGGATGGGCATTAGGCCAATATCGAAACGACCTAATTCCTCGACCTCCCTCTCGAGCGCCCAGGGTCGGGCATCGACGGGAACCCCGGCCAGTTCAAAATGCTGGGTGCCTATCACGCGCAGCCGCATATCCGGAAAACGGCGCGCCAGCCGGGCCAGCGGGGGGCCAATCAGTTCCAGATAGGGCAGGGTGCTGGCGCTGCCGATCCATCCCAAGGTAACGGTCGGTCCGGCGGCTTGGGATGGTTGGACGGGTTGGTAGTGTTGGGTGTCGATGGGGCCAGTGATAATGGAGACACGGGAGCAGTGCCGGGCGGCGTAGGCGGCGGTGTATTCGTTTTCCACCAGGACGTGCCGGGCCCTTTGCAGCATAGCCGGCAGGCCGGCGCCGTTGCGCTTTTTCTTCCAGCGGTCGAGGAGATTGGTCTGTCGTACTTCGGTGGTGAAGATGGCGTCGTCGAAATCGTATACCAACGGGGTGCGGCAGCGGCCCAGTAGCCAGCGCACCCAGGCGGGGAAGATGATTTTCTGGATGAAGACGATATCGTAGGCCGGCGCCAGGCGCCCGGCCTGCAGGCCGCAATAACAGGTGCGGTAGAAAGCCCACATATAATAGCGCAATTTCTGCCAGACTCGCCGTGTCACCTGGATCTGCGATCCGGCCAGACCGGTATCGGGCAGCACGGTGATGACGCGGTGGCCGATTTGGTGGCTGTCCAGATAGGGCAGGTACTGGAATACCCGGGTGCGGCTGCTGGCGGCCAAATAACCGTATTGGGTGAGGAAGAGGACCTTCATGGGTCCTGGGTCTGCCCTTTCAGGAAGCCCCGACTGCCGTTAGCTGGCCGGCAAAGGACAGGACCCCCTCAATGACTTTGTCCTGTTGCGCCTGGGTCAGGTGGGGGTAGAGGGGCAGGGTCAGAATCCGTTGCCACACTTCCTCGGCGACGGGCAGACTGACTCTATAGGGCTTGTACGCCGGATACAGGTGGTTGGGGTAGAAGTGAACGCCCGACTCGACGCCGCAGGCCTCGAGATGGTCGCACAGGGCGTCCCGGGCGTCTACTTTGACGACCATGCTGTAACAGGCGCTCTGGCCGTAGTTTTTGTGGGCCAAGGGCTCGACGTCAGGGGTCTGGGAAAAGGCCCGACAATAGCGCTCTACAATGCGGCGGCGGTGCTGGTTGCCCGTCTCCAATTTGCCCAACTGGACCAGGCCCAGAGAAGCAGCGATATCGTTCATGGCGTACTTGAAACCGGCTTCATCGACTTCGTATTCCCAGTTGCGGGCCGGTTGGGCCCCGTGGAAGCGCTCCCAGGTGCCGCGCGAAATGCCCATCCAGCGCAGGCGGCGGATGCGCTCGGCGATATCGTCGTCGTCGGTGGTGAGCATGCCGCCGTCGCCGGTGGACAGGTTTTTCTTTGATTCAAAACTGAAGCAGCCGATTTTGCCCAGACTGCCCAGGCGCCGATTGCCGTACCGGCCGCCGCAGGCCTGGGCGGCGTCTTCAATTACCGGAATACCGCGTCGCCGGCCCAAGGCGAGAATGGGGTCGAGATCGCAGGGATGGCCGCCGTAATGGACCGCCAGGATGGCCCGGGTGGAGGGGGTCACCAGGCGCTCGAGCTGGGTGGCGTCAATATTGAGCGTATCGGCTTCGATATCGCAGAATACGGGTCGTCCTCCCGCATGCAGAATAGCGTGGTTGGAGGATACGAAAGTCATTGGCGTGGTGAGCACTTCGCCGCCTTCGACACCGCTTACCAGCATGGCCAGATGCAGGGCCGCGGTGCACGAATTGAGGGCGATGGCGTGGCGGACCCCGATATATTCGGCGAATTGTTGTTCGAATTGCTGCACATGGGGGCCAGTACCCAGCCAGCCCGTCTCCAACGGCGCCCGCAGGGCTTCGTGTTCTTCGGGGCCAAACCAGGGCTTGAAAATCTGTATCCGCTCTTCCACTGAAAATCTCCGCGCTTAGACAGATAGGGTGGACCTGCACAGGGCCCTATTGCTCGACCCTTGCCCTTCCCGGGCTCAGGGGGCCTTAAAGGGGGCCCAATAGGACTGCTCGGTGAGGCTTTTGCGCAAAATGCGGCGGTAGGCCCACAAGCGCGCCCGACTATCGGACCGCCGGTCGGGGCAGAAGAGAAAGAAGAAACCCCAGATAAAGGAGCGCAATACCATTTCGACCATCGTCAAAACGCGCAAGATCTGGAGTCGAACGGGGCCGAAGCGTTTATGGAAGAGATAAAATAGACTGCGCTGGCTGATGACGAGCATCTCCCGGGACTGTTGGCGCGTGCTCTGTCCGCCCAGGTGGACGACTCGACTGGCGGGAAGATAGTAGATTTTCCAACCATATTGGCCAATGCGCATGCACCACTCGAGATCTTCGTAGAACATGAAAATCCCGCAATCGAGGAGGCCGGCCTGTTCTACGGCCTGGCGTCGGGCCATTAAACAGGCTCCTGTAACCCATCCAACAGGGCGAATTTCGCCGTGGCTCCAACGGCCCAATTTAAAGAACGGGAATAGTTTATGCAACAATAATTTGTTGATCGTTTCGGTCCACAAAGTGGGTGAAATACCACAGGATAATTGCAGCGAACCGTCCTCGTTGAGCAGTTTTGGGCCCGCGATTCCGACCTGGCTATTGGCCTCCATAAAATCCACCAGTTGGCCCAGCGCCCCGATTTCGACCCGAGTATCGGAATTGAGCAGCAGCAAATAGCGCCCCCGGGCCCGGCGCAAAGCCAGGTTATTGCCTTTGACAAAACCCAGATTCTCGCTGCGGGCCATCAATTCGACCTGCGGAAAGCAGGTCCGTACCATCGCCGCGCTGTCGTCGCCGGAGGCGTTGTCGACCACCAGCACCTCCCAATTGCGGGAATCTCGGTCGGCGTACAGCGAACGGAGGCAATCGCGCAGTAACTCGCGGGTATTCCAGCTGGTGATGCAAATCGATAGTAGGGGTTCCATGATCCTGCTCATTTAAGATCTAAATAGTGCAATAGGTCGACGAGCAATCCGTGCAGGCGGTCATCCTGCCAATAGATGAGACCGTTGAGGGCTACTAGAGTAAGTGCGGCCAGCCACAAACGGCGGCCCCAGCGCTTGTGGCCCTCAACGGCGAAGGCGGCGGCGAAGAGAAGGGCGAAGGGCTCAAGAGGCAGACGAAAGCGGGTCGAACCATAGAGCAGCAGCGAAAAGACGCCTACCGAAATACAGATGAAGGAACTGGGCAGGAGGAAACCGCTGCGCCGCCAGTACCAGTAGAAGCCCCCCAGGGCCAAGGGCAACAGAGTGGCGAACCAGAAGTTGAAGCCGGGCTGCATAAAATACCAGAAGCGCAGGAAGCGCTCGCCGGCCAGACGCAGATAGATACCGGGATGGGTGCGGATAAAATCGCCGGCCTGGCTCAGCCAGTAGCGGTCTCGCTCCACTTCGCTGGGCATCGCTTCAAATATCCGGCGCTCGATTCCCCAGCCCCCCGGGCGGCGCCAGTCGGGATCGGCGGCGTTGCTGCGGGCCAGGATAAAACCGCCGTGGGAGGAGATCGGCATCCACACTCCGTGTACCTGATAGTTGCGCAAGGTCCACGGCGCCAGAGCCAGACCCACGCCTAAACCGAGCCAGGCAATGCGATAGAGGAAGCGCGGCGGGCGGATAATAGCTACCGTACAGATAAAGGCCGGTACCAGTAACAGACCCACCGGCCGGGTTAGGGCCGCCAGGCCAATGGCCAAACCGCCGGCCAGACACGGAAGGCGGCCCCAGGTGGAAGCTGAAGCCGATTGTACCAGCCAGTAAGCGGCCAGCACTACCCAGGCGGTGAACCAGGTTTCGGTCATTACCTCGTTGGCGCTGGCCACCAGCGGGCCGTAGGCGGTGGCGGCCAGGCCGGCTGGAAGGGCGGCTTCGGGGTGCACTCTGCGACCCAGGGCGTAGACCAGCACCGCGGTAAAGGCGCCGATAAAGGCCTGGACTACTTTGACGGCCAGGTGGGAATAGCCCCAAAGACCGTAGACCAGGGCGAGGAAAAAGGGATAAAAGGGCGCCCGCCACGAGCGCATTTCAAAACCGTACCATATTTGCCGCGAGACAAAGCCCTCTCCGGCCAGCAGATTGTGGGCTAGCTCGTCGTAATCCGGGGTATCCTGGGGCGGGACGGGGTAGCCCTGACTAATATACCACAGGCGAATGAGGGCCGCCCCGGCAAATAGCAACCAGGGCCAAGGCGGGGATGGCCGCTTGTTTTCAGTCATGGCGCGGAGCTGTTGGCGCCGCTTCGACCAGGCCGTCGAAGCAGCGGGCCAGTGCCGCGGTCAGACGACGGCGGTGGAAGCGCTGCAGGGCCTGCTCATCGACGGTTTGAGGCAAACGCCGGTCCTGGTGACGTTGGTACATGTCCACCAGCGCCTGGCGAATAGACTCGGGCTGGTCGGGCGGGGCGTGGATGCCGGCTCCCAATTCCTCGATTAATTGCCGCACCATGCCCACACCGCACAGGGCCAGGACGGGGCGGCGCAGGGCCAGGTATTCGTAGAATTTGCCCGGCACGTTGGAGGCGGGCCAAGGTCGGGGATGGTCGACCAGCAGCAAGACGTGGGCGCGCCGCTGTTGGGCCAGGGCGGCGGCCCGGTCGAGCGGTCCGGTAAGCTTTGCCAGGCCGGCTTGGACCAGTGGGTCAACAGCCTGGCGTTCTTGCAGGCTGAGCGGTCCCACCAGCACCAGGCGGAGCCGGCGGGCCCAGGCCGGATCTTCGGCGAGCAGGGCCTGGCAGGCAGCGAAAAGGGGCAGCGGTGTGCGCTGGGGATGACTGTAGGAGAAAGCCCCGGTATGCACCAATTGGAGGGGACCCTCGGTCGGTGGGGGAGCACAGGGGGGGAATTCGTCGGGCTCAAAACCGTTGGTAATAACGTGTATTCGGTCGGCGCGCTGGGGATAGGCTTGCTTGAGGTAGTCGGCCGTAACCTGGGTGGCGGCAATTACTGCCCCGGCTCTGAGCACGACGGCCCGTTCCAGACGTTTTTCCAGGCGTCGCCGCCAGGGCATTTGCGTCAGCGCCGGGTCGAGGGGGTCGTAGATCCAGGCGTCGCGGAAATCGGCGACCCAGGGGATTCGAGTCAGGCGACTGAGGGCCAAGCCCAGCAGATGACCGCTGGCAGGGGGATAAGTCGAATAGAGTATATCTATTGGTTGGCGCCGCAAAAGCATCAAGCCCCGCCACAGGGCGGCGGGCAGCCAGGTAATTTGCAAGTCGGGGATAAAGACGGTGCGGCGTAGCCAGTTGACCAGCCCTTTCAAGAGGCCCGGATCGGTGCGCTGTTGGGACGCTATTGACCCCGAATCGCCTTTGCCACCAAAGAGGCGGCGGTACAGTGCTAGCGGTTCCCAGGCCTGCACCGTTTCCGCTTCTGAGGCGGGGCCAAAGGCTGCGGTGGTCAGCACCCGAATCCGGTAGCCGCAGGCGGGCAAATGGCGTTGGAATTTGGTTGTGCGCTCCGTGCCCGAGGTGCGGGCCGGCGGATAGTGATAGGCGATGAAGAGAGCCGTGCGCTGGGCTATCGTCAAACTCCTGCCGGCATAGTAGTGAGATACCCGGTCCCGGCGGGGTCCGGGCTGGTGGGTTTAGAGTCTGGGCGAAAAACCGTTCTATCGGCGACGGTTGCAAAGGCGCTCGCCCTTGCGCCGCAAAGCGTTTTTTCAGATACACCCTAATATACTGACGGTCCAGTCTTTCCAACAACCGAATGATCGGGTAGCGGCGGGAAAAGCACTAAAGCGAATAGTTCGCGGTCGATTCGGGGGGACCGGGTCGGTGGTAAATGGGCCTGGGTGCGCTTGACTAATCTAGTGGCTATTCCTATTCTTGGATAGCTATTCCTATTCTTGAATTATGGGTGTCCGGAGCGAGCCGGTCGATTTTGCATTATAGGCCAGATTGTCGTAGCGGCGGTGCAATTCTGGACACTTTTAGGCATGCCTCCCCAAGCAGTTGCCGGGCGGGTAAAACGCACAGGGGGCTGGCCAGTTGCGCGGAGCGCGCAACGGCAGATCGGAGCCCGTTTCGGATCCGCCCTGGGCATATTGGAGAGACCTGATGATGTTATTGGATATCCTATCTCTGCGGTCTACTGTAGTCGGTTTGCAGGGCGAGACCAAAGAGCAAATTATAGAAGAGCTGGTCGATGCCCTAGAGATAGGCGATGCCATAACCGATCGCGACAAAGTGCTGCAGGCAGTACTCGAACGCGAAAAAATCATGAGTACCGGTATTGGCGACGGCATTGCCATCCCGCACGGTAAATCCGATGCGGCGACCCGCCTGGTGGCGGCTTTGGGAACGCAGAAGCGCGGCGTCGATTTTGAAGCGTTGGATGGTGAACCGGCTTTCGTGTTTTTTCTGTTGGTATCGCCGGCCAATGTTTCTGGGCCCCATATCAAAGCCCTGGCGCGCATTTCCCGTTTGTTGAAAAACGACGATTTCAAGAAGAAATTGATCGACGCCTCTACAGCCGAAGAGATCATCAGTGCTATCGCCGAGGAAGAAGCAGACCATCCGTCTTCCAGTTGATTTTTCGCTCCGCCCCCCCACCGCCGCCGCCTCGGAACCCGGGCCGCCGGTCTAAACGGGTTTAAGCCCTCTCTCCTCGTTTCTTTCTTGCATTTTCTCAATCCCATCGTCCTGGTAGGGCTGGTGGCGGCGGCCATTCCCCTCGCCATTCATTTGCTGCATCGGGGTCGGACTCAGCCGCAGCCTTTCAGCAATCTGGAATTCCTCCAGCGACTGCATCACAACCGCATGCGCCGGGTGCAATTGCGGCAGTGGCTGATTCTGGCCCTGCGGACGTTGATCATCCTGTTGCTGGTACTGGCTTTTGCGCGCCCGGGGTTGCAGGCGGGGCAACCGGGTTGGGGCGGCGGCTCGGCGCCGACGGCCGCGGCGCTACTTCTGGACCGTTCCTACAGTACGGCCTACCGGCTACCCGAGGGCAGTATTTTTAACCAGCTGCAAGGACATCTGCTGGAGCTATTGCCCCTTTTTGAAGCCCGCGACGAAATACTCTTGATCCCCTTTGCCGAAGACGTCCAGTCCGTGCAAGCGACGCTGGGAGACGATTTGGCCCAACGGGTGCGGGAATTGCAAGCGGGGCAGGAAGCCACGGATCTGGGCCGGGCGTTTGCCGCTGCGGCGCGCTTTCTGGCCGACAAGGACAGATTCCATCGGGAGTTGTACCTCTTCACGGATTTGACCCCGCATAACTGGGCCCTGCTCGATTCTCTTCCTGGGGGGCTGGACAACGTTCGGATCTACATCAGCGCGCCCCTTTCGACGCCGCGCGAGAATATTCATATAGATGCCGTGCGGCTGCCCAGTTGGATGCCGGCGGCGGGCAAGAAACTGGGGGTGGAGATCGAGTTGACCAATAGCTCGGCGCGCCCGGTCACCGCTGTCGGCTTGGACCTGCATGTAGACGACGAACGCGTGCAGCATCAAAGCGTCGATCTGGATGCCGGCCAACAAATACAGGTCGAATTTGCCCTCAGACCGCGCCGGGTGGGCCGGCTGACGGGTTTTGTCGAAGTGGAGGACGACCTGCTGGGGCTGGACAACCGGCGTTATTTCGCCCTCGACGTGCCCGAGCGCATCCAGGCGGTGGTGCTTGGGCATCGGCCCGACGATACCTACTATCCGCGCCGGGTTTTCGGGGCCGCTGCACAAGCCGACCCGGTGCTGGATATCAAGACGGGGTTAATCGACGATTTGGACGAGGAACTGCTGCGCCAGGCCGATATTTTGCTATTGTGCAATCTGCGCCGGCTCAGCACTCAACAGATCGCTCTGGTGCACGGCTTTGTCGAGAAGGGCGGCGGCCTTGTCGTCTTTCCCGCTCCCCAGGCCGATCTCAATTTCTATAACCGTCGTTTCTTGCCCGGTTTGGCGCCGGTTCTGATCCGCGCGGCGGTCGGCGACAGCCGCGACAGGGACTCGTACCAGAGCCTAGACGCGGCAGGATTTGACCGGCCTTTACTGGCGGGGCTATGGCCTGGGGACCAGGCCGACCGGCCGCGGTTCTATTCGACCTTCTCCCTGTTGCCGCAAGCGGGTCTGCAGCCTCTATTGCAATTTGCCACGGGGCCGTTGGCCCTGGTGGAGGCGTGGAAGGATAAAGGCCGCGTCCTATTGTTTGCCGCGCCTCTCGACTTGGCCTGGACCGACTGGCCTATTCGCGGCTCTTTCGCGCCTTTGTTGCACCGTCTCACCCGGTATTTGGGGCTGCCGCCCGGACACGAATTGACTTTTCGGGTGGGACAGGATGTCCACCGCCGATTGGGTGAAGTGACGGTGGAGAGCAATATTGTCGCTGTGGCGCCTGGGGAGCGGCAAATGCGCTTGTCGCCCGAGTTGATCGACAGCCGCTATCTGTGGAAGATTCCCCAGGTCGATGAGGCCGGGCTGTGGCAATTGCGGCAAGACGGCCAGACCGTCGACCGTTTTCCTGTCAACCTCGATACCCGCGAATCGGTGCCGCAGCCGTTGGATCCGGCGAATATCGGCCGTTTTTTGGGCGCCGATCGCACCCATTTCCTCGAACCCGGCCAGGCCTGGCGCCCGGTAGTCCTGGGCAATCGCTATGGCCGCGAATTATGGCGCGAATGTCTGCTGGCGGCTTTGGGATTGCTATTGGTCGAATTGTGGGTCGCCCGGCGGACGAGGGGACGCGTCGAGTCCAGTCAGCAGGCGGCCTGAGACATGCGTCCGGCGTATAAGGGTCCTCTCAGTCTTATACCAATTTGAAGTCAATCTGGTATTAGTCGGTTTCCCGGCTCGCCTGCAGATAGCCCAGATTAAAGCGGGCGATTTCGTCTTCTGGATCGAGACTGAGGATGCGCCGGTACAGGCGGCCAACCTGCTCCTGGGTGTCTTTGAGGCGGGCAATGGTGGCCAGGCAGTGGAGCAGGCGGATGGGGCGGGGCAGGCGCCCGGCCAGATCTTCGAGAATTAATTCGGCGTCGTCGATAAAATCGGGATAGTCCCCCGTCGGGGATTGGGCCGAAGACTGGGGCCGGCGCCAGCGCTTGAACAATAGCAGCAGCAGACCCAGTCGGCCGCCGATCCCACCGGTTGCCTGCCTGGAGGCCGAGGCCAGGCTTTTGGACAGGTCGGGTAGACCCAGCGAAACCGCTTCGATAAACGCCTCGGCTGCTTCCTCGTTGCGGCCCAATTCAATCAGAACACTACCCCAATTATAAAAGACCGCCGGGTTTTCGGGGGCCACTTGCACCAGTCGTTGATAGGTTTTTTGTTCGCCTTCTAGGTCATTCTGGTCGTACTGCTGTTGGGCGTGTTCGTACAGAGTTTGTCGTTCGGCTTCCAGTGCGGCCACGACGCGGCGGGCCTGGCGGGCGGTGGCGGTGGGGATAAGCACGGTCAAAACGCCCGATTCAGTGCCCGAGAATACCGGTGTCTGCACCGTATAAGGCACCCCCAGATCGTCCAGGCCGGCGGCCACCTGTTCAATATAGAACTGGTTGCGCGATTGGGCGGCGGTTTTCCACCTTTTCAGGTCGTTCCACGGGCCGGTCTGGTGCCGCCAGGGCTGCAAATGCAAAAAGGCGGCGCATAATTCCTGGACGGCTTCCCCCTGGGCGACAAAAAAAGAGCCGCCGTACTCCTCATCCTCGTAGTAGTGCACCGACCAGCACTGTCTCTCCTTTTGCAGGACCAGGACCTGGCCCAGGCAGTTGACCAGGACCCTCAAGTCCCACAGCGACACTTCTTCCCGCAATAAAGCCAGGGCCTGGGCGCTCGTACAAGACACCAGCTCGGTGTTGTTGCGTCCGGCTTGCACCTGCTCCAGGTACTGCCCTAGATCGAGCCCCCGGCGGGCCAATTCGCCGGTTGCGACGGCGATAAAGGGCTCGCGGTACTGGGCCTTATCCAGGGTCAGCGTGGCGACCAGTTCCCTATCGTTCATGGCGTAACAGGGATGGGTCGCCGGTTGGGGGGGCTGATCCGGGCTCATTGGAGGGGGATGCGTCGGCGCGGTTTGGGGCGCGGCGCCGGTGCTTGTTCCGCTGTCGGCTCGAGCGGCATCCAGTGCTGCCGTCGCTCTTGTTGGCGCAGGCGGCGGACCCAGTTGAGCAGGGAGCTGCCCAGCCACCACAAAATGGCAACTGCAGCGGCGATAAAATAAATGGCGTAGCGATGTTCGAGGAATTGGACCAATTCGCGCCAGGTGGGCATGGTCTTAAGCTAATCGGGCAGGCGGCGGACGCTGCCCGGTTCAACGGGGCGGCCGCTGCGGGCGCTGGCCACGGCGGCAAAACACAGGGCCAGGCTGGCCAGATTGTCGCCGGCGTCGTTGAGGGGCCTCTCTCCGGTTTCAATGGCGCACAGCAATTCGGCCATGGCGCCGTGAAAACCCTCCTGAAACCAGGTCCCTTCTAGGGCTGGCCGGGCTGCTCCCTGCTCGGTATAGAGGGTGACCTCCTGCTGGGTAAGATCGACCCCGACGCTGGCCAGGGTACCCTTGGTACCCACAACAAAGGTGCGATCCTCCTGACCCAGGGCGGTATGGCCGTTAAAGGCGAAGGTGGCCTGGGCGCCGTCGTATTCGACCAGCGCTTGCGCCAACAGCGGCGGTTGGGCGCGCTGATCTGGGCCGCGGGTGGCGGCGGCGTAGACTTGGCGGGGGATCTGCTGCCCCATAAAGGCGGTGGCCATATCGAACCAGTGGATGGCGAAATCGTAGAGGACCAGGTCCTGGACTTGGTTAAAATCGGTATCGGCGATCCAGTTGTGGTCCCAGTGTACCGAAAAATCGGCGCTCATCACCTCTCCCACCAGACCGGCGCTGATGGCCTGGCGCATATAGCTGAAGTGGGGGGCCCAGCGGCCGTTCTGGTTGACCGCCAGCAGACGCTGGCAACGGGCCGCCCGTTCGACCAGAGCCTGGCCAATATCGAGATCGACGACAAAGGGTTTCTGGCTCAGTACGTGCTTGCCGGCATCGAGGGCCGCCTCGATAATGGGCACTCGTTGCTCGGGGTGGGTGGTAATATCTACTACCTCGATATCGTCCCGTTCGAGCAATTCGCGGTAGTCGAGATAGATTGTTGCCTGGGGGAAAAATTCCTCCTGCCGCTGGCGGGCGCGGTCTCGATTGCGGCTGCACAGGGCCTCCACCCGATAGCCGGCGGCGCGGTAGGCTTTGAGGTGCATTTCGGAAATACCGCCGCAGCCAATAAGGCCAATGGTCGGGTTGTATTGCTGCGGTCGGCGCGGCTGGTAGGGCAGTTCGGGCGCTTCGACGCGGTTGGTGGGACCGGTCTGGCCTATGCCGTATTCGCCGTCTTTTTCCTCGGCCATAGTCGCTGCTTATTGGATGAGGGGAAGGGTGCGTTTTTGCTGGGCGCTGGCGGCGGCGGTATCGACGATTTGTTGGCCAATGCGACACAGGTCCGGGGCCAGGGGGCCGATCAGGGGCTGGTCTTTTTCGAGGCAGTGGATAAGATATTGCACAGGGTTCTGAAAAGGGGCTTCAAGGGCGTCGACAGCCTGATCGCGGCCCTGGGGGCAGTCGCGGGTCTGCACCCGGATGGTTTCCTCGTAGTCGTAGGACGAAATCGTCCCGTCCCGGCCCATGACGACAAAGCCGCATTTGGGCTGGGGCTGGTGTGTCCAGGGGTCGGTGAAGGTGCCCCAGCGGGTTTCAAATTTGGACAGGCCCTGCTGGTAGCGGGCTACCGTAATCGAATGCTCGTCTACCTCCAGACCGGTGGGCTGGTCGACGGTGGAGGTGACTTCAATGGGGGCCTGGCCGTCGAGGAACCAGGTGCCCAAGGTGACGCCGTAGCCCAGATAATCGAGCAGGGAGCCGCCGCCGTGGGCCCGTTTGTAGAACCAGCTGTCGGGTTTGCCGCGCTGTACCGCCTCGGCGTCTATTTCCACTTTGTCGGCGCTGTGCCAGAGGGGCCCGCGGTTGCCGTCGTAATAATGGACTTCCAATACTTGGCCGATAACGCCTTCGTCTATAAGGCGCTTGGTGGTCCGGTGCGGCGGGTACCAGGCCAGGGGCCAGTTGATCGCCAGCGTTTTGCCGCTGTCGGTCATGGCCCGGACCATGCTGTCGGCTTCGGCCAGCGAGGCGGCAAAAGGCTTTTCCATAATAATATGGACGCCGAAGGGGGCCACCTTTTGGGTCCATTCGCCGTGCTGGGCCGTGGCCGGACAGAGCAGGACGATATCGGGGCGGGTGCTCTCCAGGCATTGGCGGTAGTCGGTAAAGAGGCGGTCGGCGGCGATGGAGAAATTGGCCGCGGCCGTCTCCATGCGCTCGGGTTGCTCGTCGCACAAACCGACGATTTCAACGTCGGGGTGCTCAAAGGCCATGCGCAGATTATCGCCCATATGCAGGTGGTCGAAATTGATGCCGGCGATTTTCCAGGTCATAAAAAGCTCCTACTTGGGGATTGAACGGAGGCCAAAGTACAGTGGGGTCCGCCTGTCGTCAAGCGGAGGCTATTGTCCCTGTGGAAAGGGGCCTCAGCGCTTGAGAATACCGCCGTTGACGTCGAGGGTGGCCCCGGTGATATAGGCGGCCATGGGCGAGGCCAGAAAGAGGGCGGCGTAGGCGATTTCCTCGGGTTCGCCCAAACGACCCAAGGGGATCATGCCGGTGACTCGCTGGCGTGCTTCGGGTGTGAGCAGGTTGGGGTCGGCGTCTATTTGGCCGGGAGCGATGGCGTTGACGGTGACGTTGTGGGCCGCCATATCGCGGGCCAGGGTCTTGGTCAGCGATAACATGCCGCCTTTGGAACTGGCGTAGTGGGGGCCGCCCGAGACGCCGCCGGTATGGGCGCTGACCGAGGAGATATTGACGATGCGGCCGCCCTGTTGTTTTTCCATAATGGGCATGACGGCCCGGCAGCAGATGAAGGTGCCGGTGAGGTTGGCGTCGATGAGGGCGCGCCATTCGTCTAGGTCAATGCGGCCCTGGCCCGAGAGGGCGATAAGGCCGGCGTTATTGATGAGGATATCGATGCGGCCAAAGGTATCCAGCGTTTTTTGCACGGCGCTTTCCACTTGGGTTTCGTCGGCCACGTCGGTGGGCAGGGCCAGGGCGGTGCCGGGTATATCCCGGTCTATTTCGTTGGCGGTCTGCTGCAGGGCTTCCTGGGAACGGGCCATCAGGGCCAGGTGGGAGCCGGCTTGGCCAAAGAGCTGGGCCATGGCCCGGCCAATGCCGCGGCTGGCCCCGGTGATAAGGGTGACTTGGCCGGTTAGATCGAGCAGGCGGGCGAGTCCGGGGTCGGGCATGGGACCTCCAACGGTGGCGTGGAAAGCGGATAAATAGCGTCTTGGAGGAAGCTAGTCGGCCCGGTGGGCGTCGTCAAGGATTGGGCCTTATGGGGGGCTGGGTTTGCGCGTATCGTACTCGCCCGGCTGTCCCATCAAGCGGCAAGCGCCGTGAGCCGGCAAATGGAGTTGTCCAAGCTGCATCCTATTTATCCGTTTTCCTCGCCCTGGTCGATCTGGTAGAGCTTCATCTTTTGCAGCAGAGTCCAGCGGCTGATCTGCAACTGGTTGGCCATGCGGGTGCGGTGGCCGTTGCAGGTTTTCCAGGCGCGCTGGATCATTTGCCGTTCGAGGGCGGCGATGCCTTCCTTCAAGGTGCCATCCTGCAGAGGCGATCCCTCGCTTTGGCGCAATTTGGGCGACAGCGCCTCGGGGCCGATGGCCTGGCCCGGCGCGGTGAGGATCAGGGCTCGCTCAATTTCGTTTTCCAATTCGCGCACATTGCCGGGCCAATCGTAGCCGCTCAACCGATCCATCGCCTCGGGGGTAAATCCGGCGGTCTCCTCACCCGATTTGGCGGCGAGTTTGGCCAGCAGATGGCCGGCCAGCAGGGGGATATCCTGGCGCCGTTCGCGCAACAGCGGCAGGTGGATGGGGAAGACGTTGAGGCGGTAGTAGAGATCCTCGCGGAATTGGCCGGCCTGCACCTGTTTCTCCAGATTGCGGTTGGTGGCGGCAAGCACCCGGGCCTGGGTCAGACGCGGTTGGCTTTCGCCGACCGGGGTGAATTCGCCCTCCTGCAAAACGCGCAGCAGCTTGACTTGCATGGCCGGGCTGGTCTCGCCGATCTCGTCTAAGAAAAGGGTGCCTTCCCCGGCCGCCTCGAAATGGCCGATGCGGTCCTCGTCGGCCCCGGTAAAGGCGCCTTTGCGATGGCCGAAGAGTTCGCTTTCGAGCAGATTTTCGGCCAGGGCGCCACAATTTAATTCGATAAAGGGCTCGCTGGCGCGGGGTCCGTTGTAGTGGATGGCGCGGGCTATTTGTCCCTTGCCGGTGCCGGTTTCGCCGGTCAGCAATACCGTCACCGCCCGCTGGCTGACTTTGGGCAGCAGGGCGAATATTTCCGCCATTGCCGAACTTTCCCCGACGATTTGCTCAAAGCCGTGGCGCTGGTCCAGTTCGCGGCGCAGACGGGTATTTTCCTGGAACATCCGGCGGATGCGCAGCATGGTCTTGATGCGGGCGCTCAATTCAACGGTGTCGAAGGGTTTGGTGAGGTATTCGTCGGCGCCGCTTTCCAAACCCTGGACCACGGATTCTGTCTCGGTGCGAGCCGTCACCATAATGATGGGCACGAAATTGGTGCCCTGGCGCTTTTTCAGGCGGCGACTGACTTCGTAGCCGTCCATGCCGGGCATCATCACGTCGAGCAGTACCAGGTCGGGGTCGTCCTGGGCAGCCAGGGCGAGGGCTTCGGGGCCGTTGGCGGCGGCCAGTACTTCGTAGCCTTCGGCCGTCAATTGCAGACGCAGGGCTTTGACGATGGAAGGGGTATCGTCGACTACGAGGATGCGGGCTTTATCGGTCATAGGAGGAAATTTATCGTTTGGGAAGGGCAAAGTAAAAGGTGGAGCCTGCGCCCTCCTGGCTCTCGACCCAAATGCGGCCGTTGTGCAATTCGACGAATTTGCTGGCGATGGCCAGCCCTAAGCCGGTGCCCTCGGCGTGGCGGGTGGTGGAGCCGTCGACCTGGTGGAAGGTGTCGAAGATGCGCCCGTGCTCGGCGGCGGGGATGCCGATGCCGGTGTCGGCGACCCAAAAGAGGACCTGATCTGCTTCGTCGCGGGCGCCTACCCGTATCTGACCGGCGGGGGTGAATTTAATTGCGTTTTCGATCAGGTTGCCCAGCACGTGCTGGGTGAGGCGGCGCTCGTCTACGGCCAACAGCGGCAGGTCGTCCTCTACTTCTTGGATCAGCTCCAGGCCCTTCTCTTCGGACCGGTGACGCAGGGAATCGCAGGCGGTTTCAATGCAGCCGGCCAGGGCGCATTCGCTCCGCTGCAATTCAAGCACGCCGGCCTCAACGCGGGACAGGTCGAGGATATCGTTGATCAGGCCCAGCAGGTCGCCGCCGTTGTGCTGGATTTCTTCCATGGCGTCGCGCAGCGGCTCGGAAAGGGGGCCGCATACATCTTTGAGAATAAGCGCCGAAAAGTGCATGATGGAATTCATCGGCGTGCGCAGTTCGTGCGACATATTGGCGAGGAATTCCGATTTGAGGCGGTTGGCCGCCTCCAGTTGGCGGTTCTGCTGCTCCAGGCGGCGGAAGTCGAGGTGGCGGGCGTAGCCCAGGGAAAAGGCCTCGGCAAAGCGCTCGAGGATGCGGGCGTACCCCAGGGTGAGCGTGCCAGCCTCGTCCTGGGTGAAGTTGGCGGGCAGGGGGCGGGCAAGGGCGATGGTGCCGCCGGCAAAAGGTGTGCGCAAAATAGAGGAGGGCTTGTACGACCAGAACAGGTCCGATAGGCCCCAGCGCCGTATGTACTCGGGTGTGAGTTCCTGCATCTGTTCCTGGGTGCGCGAGACGACGGTCGTCTCTTTGATATCTTGCAGGCGGCCGTGGTACGAGTCGAGGGGCGCACTCATATAGTAGACGTAGCTGAATTCGTCGTCGGAGACGCCGGAAATGACGATGGGTCCGTCCTCGTTCTCAAGCCGTTGAATGGCGTCGGGACCGAATTCCTGTTCGACTTGGCCCAACTGTTCTCGGTAGCGCACCGATTCCCCGGGCATGGGGGCCACGTGGACGCGGACGCGACCGGCGGGTCGGTCGACCAGGCTGATGCTGCAATAGGTGGTTTCCAGCCCCAAGCTTTCCACCTGGCGGGCGATGAGGGCGATGACCGGGACGATATCGGCGCTGCCCTGCATGCTCTGGACGGCGTTCTGCACCTTTTCGACGGCCCGCTCGATCTGCAATTGGCGGTTGTGCGCCTCCAACTGGCGGTTTTGTTCCTCCAGGCGGCGGAAGTCGAGATGGCGGGCGTAGCCCAGGGCGAAAGCCTCGGCGAAGCGTTCGAGGATGCGGGCCTCGGCCTGCTTGTAGTGATCGCTTTGGTGGTGGGACAGGGCAATGGTACCGCCGGTGAAGGGGGTGCGCACGACGCAGACAGGCCAGATTTCCCTGGGGAAGGCCCTGAACTTCCAGCGCCGTTGGTGCACTGGTATGATTTTCTGCATCTCTGTCTCGGTGCGCGAGACGATGGTTGTCTCTTGAATATTCTGTAGACGGCCGTAATACGAGTCGAGGGGGGCGCTCATATAGTTGACATAGCTGCCTTCATTCCCCGGGATGCCGGAAAGCAGAGTGGGTCCCTCGGCGTTTTCCAGGCGTTCAATGGCATCGGGGCCGAATTGCTGTTCGGCAGGGCGTACTAGCTCTTTGAATCTGGCCGACAAATCGGGCGCGAGGGCGACGTAGTACCGGACGCGTCCGGCGGGACGATCGACCAGGCTGATGCTGCAGTAGACGGTCTCTATACCCAGGCTGTGCACCTGGCGGGCGATGAGGGCGATGACTGGGACGATATCGGCGCTGCCTTCCATATTCTGCACCGCGTTCTGTACCTGCTCGACGGCTCGGTCGATCTGCAATTCGCGGTTACGCGCCTCCAATTGGCGGTTCTGTTCCTCCAGGCGGCGGAAGTCGAGGTAGCGGGCATAGCCCAGGGCGAAGGCCTCGGCGAAGCGCTCGAGGATGCGGGCATCGGCCGGGGTGTAGTGGCCGGCGCGGGGATGGGTCAGAGCGATGGTGCCGCCGGCAAAGGGGGTGCGGACGACGCAGCAAGGCCAGAATTCCCGGTCGAATAAGTCGGTGAAGTTCCAGCGTCTCGTGTATTCGGGGGCCAGTGCCCGGATCTCTTCTTCGCTGCGCGAGACAATGGTCGTCTCTTCTATATCCTGCAGACGGCCGTGATACGAGTCGAGGGGCGCGCTCATATAGTTGACATGGCTGTCTTCGTAGCCGGAGACGCCGGAAATTGAGATGGGGCCGTCCTCGTTTTCGAGGCGTTGGATGGCGTCGGGGCTGAATTTTTGTTCGACGGGCCCCATCTGTTTCCGGTATAGCGCCGATATTTCGGGCACGAAAGCAATATAGACCCGGACCCGGTCGGCGGGTCGGTCGACCAGGCTGATGCTGCAGGAATTGGCGTCCAGCCCCAAGCTTTTCACCTGGCGGGCGATGAGGCCGATGACCGGGACGATAGCGGCGCTATTGTCCATGCTCTGGACGGCGATCTGCACCTTTTCGACGGCCCGGTCTATTTCCAGCTGGCGATTGCGCGCCTCTAATTGGCGGAAGTCGAGGTGGCGGGCGTAGCCCAGGGAAAAGGCCTCGGCGAAGCGCTCGAGGATGCGGGCGTCGGCCTGGGTGTAGTGGTCGACTTGGTGGTGGGTCAGGGCGATGGTGCCGCCGATGAAAGGGGAGCGCACAACGCCGCAAGGCCAGAATTCCCTGGGGAATGACGCAGTGAAATTCCAGCGCCGATTGTATTCGGGCAAGATTTTCTGGATCTCTTCTTCGCTGCGCGAGACGATGGTTGTCTCTTTGATATCCTGTAGACGGCCGTAATACGAGTCGAGGGGGGCGCTCATATAGTTGACATAGCTGCCTTCAGTCCCCGGGACGCCGGAAAGCAGAATGGGTCCCTCCGCGTTTTCCAGGCGTTGGATGGCATCGGCGCCGAATTGCTGTTGGGCAGGGCGTACTAACTCTTTGAATTTCTCCGACAGATCGGGCGCCAGGGCCACATAGAGCCGGACGCGTCCAGCGGGGCGATCGACCAGGCTGATGCTGCAGTAGATGGTCTCTATGCCCAGGCTGTGCACCTGGCGGCCGATGAGGGCGATGACTGGGACGAGGTCGGCGCTGCCTTTCATATTCTGCACCGCGTTCTGCACCTGTTCGACCGCCCGTTCGATCTGCAATTCGCGGTTGCGCGCCTCCAGCTGGCGATTCTGTTCCTCTAAACGGCGGAAATCGAGATAGCGGGCGTAGCCCAGGGAAAAGGCCTCGGCGAAGCGCTCGAGGATGCGGGCGTCGGCCTGGGTGAAGTGATAGGTCTGGTGATGGGTCAGGGCGATGGTGCCGCCGGCAAAGGGCGCGCGCAAAACGCAGAAGGGCCAGTACTCTTTGACGGTGAAGAGTTCCTGAGATTGCCAACGCTTGACAAACTCGGGTATGATCTCCTGCAATTGCTCTTCGGTGCGCGAGGTGATGGTCGTCCCTTGGGTATCCTGCAGGCGGCCGTGGTACGAGTCCAGGGGCGAGCTCATATAGGCGACGTGGCTGAACTCATTGTCGGAGACGCCGGAAATAACGATGGGTCTATCCTCGTTTTCCAGGCGTTCGATGACGTCGGGGCCAAATTTCTGTTCGACGTGATCCAACTGCACCCGGCGTTTGGCCAACCATTCGGCCATGAAGGCGAGATAGACCCGGACGCGGTCAGCCGGTCGGTCGACCAGACTGATGCTGCAGTTGACAGCTTCCAGCCCCAGGCTGTGCAGCTGGCGGGCAATAAGGGCGATGACCGGAACGATATCGGCGCTGTTGTCCATGCCCTGGACGGCGATTTGTACCTGCTCGACGGCCCGGTCAATCTCTAGTTCGCGGTTGCGCGCCTCCAGCCGCTGGAAGTCGAAGAAGCGAGTGAAACCCAGCGACAGGGGGCCGGCGAAGGCGGCGAACAGGTCGAGATCTTCCTGGGTGAAGTGGCCCGGGTTGGGGCCGGGCGGGGTGAGGGAGAGGCTGCCGTGGGAGAAGGGCACCCGGAGGACGGAGAGGGGGGTCGTTTCCAGACCCCATTTCGGCGTCCAGCGTTTCCGGTACTGCTGCAGTATTTGCCTGGCTTCCTCCTCGGTGCGCCGGACGATGCGCGGCGTCCGGTCGCGTTCTTCTGGGATGGGCGAATTTTCCAGCGGCTCGGTGGTGTAGGCGAAGTCGAAATCGGCGTGCATACCTTCTACGATAATAGGGCCTTCCAATTCAGCCAACTGAGTCAGCATGGAGGCATCGCAGGTGCGGACCCCGTATTGGGCAAGGGTCTGGGACAGCCGCGGCGGCACCGTCTGGTAGAGCCGGACGCAGTCGGCTTCCCGGTCGATGAGGCCAATGCCGCAGGTGCCGAAGTCGCTATCCATCAATTCGTCCAATTGCTCGGTAAGCAGGGTGACTACCTCGACGATATCGGCGCTGCGTTCCATGCGGGAGACGGCGGCGTGGACGCGTTCGACGGCGCCTTCTATGCGCAACTGGCGGTTCTGGCGCTCCAGCCGCTGGAAGTCGAAGAAGCGGGTGAAACCCAGCGATAGGGGGCCGGCGAAGGCGGCGAACAGGTCGAGATCTTCCTGGGTGAAGTAGTCCGACTCGAAGGCGGCCAGGGAGAGACTGCCGTGGGAGAAGGGCACCCGCAGCAAGGAGTGAGGGACGTATTCCACCTTCCATTCCGGCGTCCAACGTCTGCGGTAGTGTTCAAGCTCCTGCTGGGCCTCCTCCTCGGTGCGGCGGATGATGCGCGGGGGCCGGCGGCGCTCCTCCAGGGCGGGTGAATTTTCCAGCGGCTCGGTGGTGTAGGCCAAGTCGAAGCCGGAGCGAAGGCCTTCCACCAGGATAGGCCCTTCGATTTCGACGAGCCGGGTCAGAACGGAGGAATCGTACGTGCGCACGCCTATCTCTTGCAAGTGCATGTGCAGGGGCGATTGGCGCTGCAACGTGGTATAGAGGCACAGGCGGTCGGTTTTCCGGTCGATGAGGCCGATGGCGCAGGTGGTGAAGTCGCTCTCCATCAACTCGTTCAACTGCTCGGTGAGCAGGGAGACCACTGCGAATATATCGGCGCTTCGCTCCATGCGCGAGACGGCGGCGTGGACGCGCTCGACGGCGCCCTCTATGCGCAACTGGCGGTTTTGCCGTTCCAGGCGTTGGAAGTCGAGGAAGCGGGTGAAGCCCAGGTCTAAGGCCGCGGAGATGCTCTCTAGGAGCTCCCGATCCTCCGGCCTGAAGAAAAAGTCCTGATCTTTCTGCGACCATTGGTAGAGTCCGATCCGTCCCTGGGGGAAACGGTTGGCAATACCGACGAACGGCATGCGCAATTCATCGGGCCAGGGATCGACGTCGTGCAGCGGTTTAACGCGCTCATAATAGGCGTCCACATCCTTTTCTTTGACATGGAGGACGTCGGCGAATTCGGTGTGGTGTTCCTCCCAGACCGGGCCGGGGATCGAGTTGTGGTAGCAGTCTACGCCCGCTACAATATCGGGTCGCAGCGGTTTTCTGACCTTGAGCCGGCGCGTGAGAGCGCGTTGTTTACCGCTGGTCAGGGCGTAGAGATGGACCCGGTCCTCTTCCGGGTCGCGGACCGAGATGGTCATATAATTGAACGTGGAGCCCACTTGGTGCAATACCTCCCAGAGCAGGCCCATGACGCCGACGATATCGTGGCTGGTCTGCATAGCCTGCACCTCGGCGCGGACCTGCTGCACGGCCCGCTCCTGCTCCAGCTGGAGGAACTGGCTGTAGCGTCCATACCCGGCCGATACGATCTGGGCCAGCCGCTGCAGAAGGGCGATCTGGGCGGCGGAGAACTGATCCGGGGTTGGATTGTCGGTGCGCAGGGTGAAGGTGCCGTGTTGCAGAGGCACGTGGAGATAGTACCGGATTGGGTAATTCTCCAGGGTTATGCGACCGCCGAAACGGGCGGTGTTGAGGCGGACCAATTCCTCGATTTCCGTCTGGCTGAGTGCGTGTTCCTCCACCTGCTGGTCGCGCCAGGCGGTCACGGCTTCGGTGTATCGGGCCGGGGCCCGGGAGAGGGGGGTTTGGGTGATATACAGGAGCAAGTCGTCGCCCATGCGCTGCACGTGGCGCTGAGGGCCGAAGGATTCCTGGTCGTGCTCGCCCCAGATATTGTAGGCGGTCATCCAGTCGCGCTCCTCGTCCATGAACAGCAGGGCGCAGGAGTGGAAGTCGAAGCCCAGGTCGCGCAGCAGATCCCAGACCACTTCCATCAGGGCGCCCACGTCGGTGGCCTGCTGCATGTCGAGGACCTGGCGCATGACTCGTTCGAGGGCCTGCGATTGGGTGGCGGGGTCGAGTTGGATGGCGGGCGTTTTGGTCATGGTGTGGCGCTCGTTTCGGTGAACTCTGCTAAAAGTACGGTTTGCCTGGACGCCCCTTGGGTGGGCCGGCTTCCAGGGGGCAGTGAATCCCGCTGGCGGCAGGGCGGGTCTGGGGGCTGCCGGCCTCTGGCGGTATGTGAGGCCCGCCTCCGGCCGTCCCCCGGCCACCCGTCTGCGACGCCCACCCGGCCTGCGGCTGCCCCGCCCGTCCGCCCCCACATACCGCCGCCGGCCAACAGCCCCCAGACCCTTCGCGGCAACTGGGAAAAGGGGGCAGTAAATCGATGGCCATCAAGCGAATCGCCTCAACAATTCCTCCAGCGGCGCGAATTCGCCTCCCCAATATTGGTACACCTTCATGCCCTCCTCCTCCAGCACCGGGCCGATGATTTCGGTTTCGGGTCGCAGGCGTTGGGCCACTTCTTCGATGGCGATATAGCGGCGGTCGGGGGGCAGTATGCGGCCGAACGATTCGTACCCCACGCTGTAGACGACGCACGGGATGCCGGCCATCAAAATGGAAGCGGCGCAGAGGAAGCATGGCTCCGTGCTGGTGTAGAGCGTCGATTGGCGCACGACTTCTTCGGTCAGTTCTCGTCGGGCCTGGTGGACCAGGCGGTACTCGGCGTGTTGGAATTGGTCGTCGTCCGTATTGACCGTATTCTCGGCCCGGGCGACGATCTGGCCTTCGTAGACTAGCACGGCGCCAAAAGTGTGGTTGCCTTTTTCGCCGGCCTGGATGGCGAGGCGGTGGCATTCCAGGATGAATTCACGGTGTTCGCTGTATTGAGTCATAGGTTTGATCTCGCGCTGCCGAGTTGGAATCGCCGCGGGTCGCCCAGACGCTTGTCCAGGTCTTCGGCCCGCCATTTGGAATGGGCGAGGACCCAGTCCACTTCGTCGGCCAGGGTGGTGCCAAAAATACCCGGATCGTCGGCGCAGATCACCAGATTGACCTGGGAGTCCAGGAACCGATGTACCGGGTGGTGCGCCTCGTCCGGCACGCCGCCGATGCGGAGGTTGGAGGTGGGGCAGCATTCGATGATTGTGCCCCTCTGGGCCAGGCGGTCGAGGACGTATTGCTGCCGGCCAATTATTTCTCGCAAGCGTCTCTCATTATAAGGTCTGTGGATCGGTTCGTCAGGATCGATTTTTTGCAGCGCGGCGCGTTCTTCGGCCAGGGCCTTGGGGTCTACTTCGACGCCGTAGGATGCCAGTTGGGCGCTGTATTCCAGGTCGTAGGCGATTTGGTCCAGGCGTTCGCTGGCCGGCTCGGTCGCATGCGCATCGGGGCGGCGCCCGATGGCTATGGCCCCATCGAGTCCGAGGGCGATGGCGTGGCCCAGGCGCCGGGCGCCCAGCTCTGCGGCTTGGTGGCACCAGCGGACGGCGCTTTCGAGCGATTTGTCGAAATAGCTTTCGCCGACGTGGTAGACCACTTCCAGGGCGCGTTCGGGACGCTGTTTATTCTCGTGTTGGAGGCGGGCGAAAAAGGGCCGCAAGATCTTGGGCGGACGGCCTTCTTCGATGTCGGAGAAATCGACACCGACGACGGTGGGAATTGCTTCGGGCTGCTGGTCCAGAAGGTATTGCACCAGGGCGTAATCTTCCAGCGCCGCGTCGCGCCGTAGGCTGATTATATGGCGCGCTATTATGCCGTGCTGTGCCGCCTCTTGCAGTTCTTGGACAAACCCATAGTGAAGGTGGCGAAAGCCCTCGGGTGTTTCGCCGCCGCCGCTGAGTCGGTATTCGACGAAGTCGACGCCCTCTTGCAGGTGATTGGCGACAACCAGGCGGTAGACCGGGCCGCCGTCCCTGTTGAGTACGCTGATCCAGTGCCGCGCCAGGCAGTTGATAAGGGTGTATTTGGCCCGAAAGCGACCGAAATCGCCGCCGTCCCGCTGGCTAAATACGTAGTGCTCAGCGAAGTTGGCCAATCCATCGGGAGCTCCGGAAAGAGCCGCTTGGTATAGTGCGACGGGATCCGGACGTGTGCCGAAGGCCACCTGATAGGCGTCGCAGAAACCAGACCAGTCGACATCTCGGTACATATCCCGGCCCAATTCGAGGAGGTTTTCGGCGCTCAAGCAGCCTCCTAGATGGACATGCAGTTCGCAGCTTTTGGCGGCTTTTAAGAAGTTCATTCCTTCCTTCTATAAGTGTCCAGATTTTGCGTGAATTTTCTAGGAAAAGCCGCTGGTTACCAACGGCTTCAACAGGCCGTTTCGCCGATTACTGGCGCGATTGCTTTCTTTTTTAATACGTATATATTTGGTATAATCAATACGTAATACAAAGGAGTACTCATGTCCGTTAAAAAACTCACCCTCAGCGTCGATGAGAAGGCCATCGAAAAGGCGCGCCTCTACAGCAAGCGGCATCATACGAGTATTTCCCGTCTGGTCAGCGGGTTCTTGACCGGCCTCCCCGACGCCGCGCCCGAAACCACGCCGCGCGTGCGTCGTCTTCTCGGCATTCTCCCTGTCGATGTCGACGACAAAGATTACCGCAACTATCTCGAAGACAAGTACGCCCCGTGAAGCTCTTTCTCGACGCCAATATCCTGCTCGATGTGCTGGCCCAAAGAGAGCCCTGGGTAGGCGATTCGGCGGCCGTGCTCTCCCTGGTCGACACTGGCGTCGCCAGCGGTTTTGTCGCCGCCCATACCATAACGACTCTGCACTATCTGCTGCGCAAGCACGCCGGGCAGGAAAAGGCCGGTACCGCTCTGGTCGATCTTTTGGATCTGGTCCGCGTTGCCGCCGTCGACGAGCAAGTCATCCGCCAGGCCCTTTCTATGGCCTGGAGAGATTTTGAGGACGCCGTGCAAGCAGTTTGTGCCCTCCGTACTGGCGTCGACTATTTCGTCACGCGCAACCCCCGCGATTTTGCCGCCCTGTCGATTCCGGTCGTCCGGCCCGCCGAAGTGCTGGGTTGGGCGCGGGATTAGGCTTTTGCAATAGCGCCAATCTCATCGGCGATGGCGTCGGGACTCTTGTCGTCGCAGTAAATAACGACATCGGCGATGCTGCACCAAGCGGGGAGATTGGCCGCATAGCTGTTGCTGGTGCGTTCTTTAATCTGGGCCGCTGTAATAAGGCCCGATTCTTGCATTTTGACAAAATGCTCGCGGCGAATTTCTCGTTTTTGCAGGATTTTTATTGCGGTCTCTTCTAGGGCGTTTGGCAACAGCAAAACTACCGTTGAATCTTTTATGATGGCACGGATTTTCTCTGCGTGCTTTGCCTTGTCCTCGCTCTGTCCCGGGATCGTCGCCCCTCCCGCTAAATCCAAGACAAAATCATCGCGCTCAAAGAATTTTTCGAGCAGGGCCACGGCCCGCTCCATGAGCTCGTCGACCCGCCGATCGTTCATGGCCTGGTAGAGTCCACCCAGGTCCTGCACGGCTTTATCAACTTCGGCATCGCCGTCTATGTATTCCAGGCCGAGTTTGTTGGCCAGGATTCGGGATACTGTTGATTTGCCCGCCGATCTGGGTCCGGTGACAGTGATCTTCACTTTTCACGCTCTCCTAATTTGGCCAATTTACTGCCTTAGTTTTTAATTGCCTTAGCCACCTTGATTTTGAGGCATTACCGGAGGGCCTTTGGGGGGTGCTCCGTAGCGGATTCCATCCGACCCGGGTGCCCACTCCGAAGGAGTGGGCGGGTCGGAATGGCCTCGGAGCGCGCGAGCGCGAGAATGAGCGTAGGAGCCCCCCCAAAGGCCCGTCATCCCATTAAGCAAAACCACCTTCATTTTCTAGCCGCGGCCCTGGTCATCTCTGTACATCTCCTCAATCAAATCGGCGTAGCGCTCGCACAAAAAACTGCGCCGCACCTTCTGGGTGACGGTCAGCTCGTCGTCCTCGCTGCTGAGTTCCCACTGCAAAATGCGAAAGTCGAGGATCTGTTCGCGGTCGGACCAGCGGCGGTTGACCGACTGCACCTCGGCGTCGATCAGCGCGACCATATCCGGGTGCGCGGCCAGATCGGCGTAGGTGGCAAAGGGGACGCCGTGGGTCTGGGCGTAGTGGCTGGCGGTCTCCTCATCCAGTACGATAAGAGCGGTGAGAAAGTGCCGGCCTTCGCCGACGACCACCGCGTCCATGATATAGTCGCTGGCCTTGAGCATATTCTCGATATTGGCCGGGGCGATATTGCGGCCGGCCGCCGTAATGATCATATCCTTGACCCGGCCGGTGATGACCAGGTAGCCCTCCTCGTCGATATGGCCGATATCGCCGGTGTGGTACCAGCCGTCCTGCAGCACCTGGGCGGTCTGTTCCGGGTTTTTGAAATAGCCCTGCAACAGCCCCGGGCTGCGAATGAGCAATTCGCCCTCGTCACTGGTGCGGAATTCGACCTCGGCCATGGGGACCCCGGCCCGTCCCAGTCGCACTCCGTCCGCCGGGGTCCAGGAGGTGAGTCCGGCCTCGGTCTGGCCGTAGCCCTCGCGCAATTCCACCCCCAGGGCGCGGAAGAAGGTCAGTATTTCCGGGGCGACGGCGGCCCCGCCCACACCGGCTGTGCGCACCCGGCCCAGGCCCAGGCGCTGGCGCAATTTGCGCAGTACGGCCAGATCGGCCAGCCACCGCGCCGGGCGCAGCCACCTAGGAGCGGCCCGGTCTTCGAGCTGACAGGCGCTAAAGCGCTCGCCTAGGCCGAAGCAAAGTTTGAATATACGCCGCTTGAACCAGGTGGCCTCGGCCATGTCGATATCGATGCGGGCCTTCATTTTTTCCCAGGTCCGCGGGAAGCCGAAAAAGAAGGTCGGGGCCACCTCCACCAGATCGCGAAAGAGGGTGTCGGGCGTCTCGGCAAAATTGACCACCGGCGTGTAGCGCAGCCCCGCCAACATGGAAAACATGCGCTCGCCTATGTGGCACAGGGGTGCATAGGCGATCAGTTCATCCTGTTGGCTCATGCCGAGCAGGTCCCCCAGTGGCCGCATACCGTCCAGGGCGCTGCGGTGGGAGTGCATCACCCCTTTGGGCGGGCCGGTCGTGCCCGAGGTGTAAAAGAGGACGGCGGTATCGTCGGGCTCGACGGCGACGGTGCGCTGGGCCAGTAATTGCGGTTCGACCTGTTCGAGGGTGCGGCCGCGTTCCAGTAGCTCATCGAAGGTGATCACCTGCGGGTCGTCGACGCGGCGCAGGCCCTTGGGGTCGATGGCGACAATCCAGCGCAGTGCCGCCAAATTGGCGCGCATTTCCATGGCCTTGTCGAATTGCTCCTGGTCCTCGACGATCCAGATGCGCACTTCGGCGTGGCCGGCTATATAGCCGCATTGCTCGGCCGAGGCAGTGGCGTACATGCCCACGGTAATGCCGCCGGCAGACTGGATACCCAGATCGGCGTAGAGCCATTCGGGCCGATCCTCCGACAGAATGGCGACCCGTTCCCCCGGTTCCAGCCCCAAGGCCATGAGGCCAAAGCCGCAGGTCCGTGTTTGCTCGCCGTATTCGGCCCAGGTTATTTCGCGCCAGTAGCCGAAATCTTTTTTGCGCAGGGCCACCCGGTCGGGGTGGCGGTGGACCCGGTCCTGGAAGAGGCCGGGGATGGTTTCGGGCTCGGCTGTCAAGACGGCCAGTTCAGCGCCAGCGCTTGCGGATGCGGTAGGTTTTGGCATCGGCGTAGGAACGTCGCTCAGCGTCATGGGTCACTCCCAGGTAGAATTCCTGCACCATATCGTTGTTCTTGAGCTGGGCGCAGGGGCCGGAGAGCACGCCCCGGCCGTTTTCGAGAATATAGGCGAAATCGGCGAAGTCGAGGGCCAGCTGGGCGTTTTGCTCCACCAGCAGCACGGTGATGCCTTGCTGGCGAATGGAATTCAAGATGGCGAAGATCTGCTCGACTATCACCGGAGCCAGGCCCAGCGACGGCTCGTCCAACAGCAGCAGGCGGGGTTGGCCCATCAGCGCCCGGCCGATGGCCAGCATTTGCTGCTCGCCGCCCGAGAGGGTCTCGGCCCGCTGCCGGCGGCGGGGGGCCAGGGCGGGGAAGTACTCGAAGATGCGTTCAAGCTCGCCGTTGCGGTGCGCCCGCCGGGCATAGGCGCCCATGCGCAGGTTTTCCTCCACGGTGAGGTCGCGGAAAACCTCTCGGCCCTCGGGCACGTGTACCAGGCCGCCGCGGACGATGGCGTCGGGCCGCAAGCGGTCGATGCGCTGGCCGGCGAAGTGGATCTCGCCTTCTTCGACCTCCATATCAAGGGCGCGCGAGGCCACCTGGGGGAAACCCGACAGAGTCTTGAGCAGGGTGGTCTTACCGGCGCCGTTGGTACCCAGAACGGCAATGGCCTGGCCTTCTTCCATCTCCATGGAAAAGCCCATCAGGGCGCGGGTGAGGCCGTAGCTGACTTTGAGATTATCGACTTTGAGCAGCATGCTCTCCCCCTCCTAAATAAGCGGCGATGACGTCGGGGTGTTGCTGGACTTCGTCGGGGCGGCCCTGGGCAATGACCTGACCGTGGTCGAGCACGCAGACCCGGTCGGACAGGTCCATGACCAGGCGCATATCGTGCTCGACCAACAGCACGGTGACGCCCAGCCCTGTGCGGATCTCGTCGATCCACCAGGCCAGCTCTTCGGTCTCTTCGGCGTTCATGCCGGCGGCCGGTTCGTCCAAAAGCAGCAGCTCGGGTTGCAGGGCCAGAGCGCGGCCCAAGTCGATGCGCTTGCGCAGGCCGTAGGGCAAATCGCCCACCCTATGGTGGCGCACCGCTTCCAGTTCGAGGAGTTCGATGACGTCTTCGGCCGCCCGTCGGGCCTCGATTTCGGCGCGGCGCACATGCGGGGCGAAAAACAGCGAGCCGAACAGGCCGGTGTGCAGGTGGCGGTGGCGACCCAACAGGATATTCTCCAGGGTGGTCAGGCCGTCGAAAAGCTCGCTGTGTTGAAAAGTCCGGCCGATGCCAATGCCGGGCACCTGGTGCGGCTTCAGCCCGGAGATTTCGCGGCCTTTGAAGCGCAGGGTGCCTTCGTCCTGGCGGTAGATGCGGCCCAGGCAGTTAAAGACGGTGGTCTTGCCGGCGCCGTTGGGGCCCACCAGGGAGAAGAGCTGGCCCTGCTCCACGGCCAGGTCGACCCCCTGCAGGGCGCGAATGCCGTCGAAGGAGACATTGAGGTTTTCTATTTCGAGCAGGGCCATGGTCGGTGCCTTATTGGCCCGCTACTTCGGCAGGCCGTTCAAAGTGGATCCAGTCGTCGGATATGCGAACTAGCTTTTTTTGTTCCACATCGGCCCGCATCATGAAAGCGGATGCGTTGAGCCCGCCGCGCAGGCCGGGGCCGTAGGTGAGGGGCGGGCCTATGGATTGGTCCCACTGGTCGAAGGTCTCCAGGGCCGTTACCAGTTTCTCCCGAGTCAGGTCGCGGCCTGCCCGCTGCAGCCCCTCCACCAGGACCTGCGCGGCCCAATACCCGAGGGCGTGGTAGAAGCCGGCTTTGCGTCCGGGATCGCGCTCCTGCAACAGGGCGCGGTACTGCTGTAGGTGCGGGTCGGTGTCCCGCAGGTCAATTATCTGGAGGGCTTGGTAGCCGGCCGCCGCCTCGCCGGCCAGTTCCACCACCTTGTCGTCGGCCGCCGCCACGGAGCTGATAAAGCCGGGGCTCCAGCCGGCTGCGTGCGCCTTGCGCAGGACGGCGGCAATTTCTCGCGGGGGGGAATAGAAGATGACGTGGGTGGGGTCGGCGCGGCGCAGATTGAGCACCTGGGCGCTGAAGTCGACGGCACCGCGCTTGTGCGGTTCCTCGGCGACAATGTCCAGGCCGTGGTGGGTGGCGGCCTGGCGCAGGCCCTTCAAGCCGTCGCGGCCAAAATCGTCGTCCTGATAGAGGATGGCTAGGCTCGGGGCAGTGCCTTCCTCGGACTTGAGAATGTGCTGGACGATGAGCCAGGCCTGGATATTGTACGATGGATCGGCGGCAAAGACGTACTGCTTGGCCGGCGTGTGGGCGGGACTGCCCATAGACAGCGGGAAAACGATGGGGATGCGCTCGCGTTGGGCAAAGGGGAAAAGAGCCGCGGAAGTGGGGGTGCCTACCGTAGAGAACAGGCAGAAGACCTGGTCGCGGTCGATCAGCTTGCGGAAGGCGGCCACGGTGCGGGGGGGCGAGTAGCCGTCGTCCTCCACTTTGAGGTCGATGGTGCGGCCGTGGACGCCGCCCTGGGTGTTGACGTGCTGCAGGTAGAGCCGAGCCCCGGCACTGGCCTCCTGGCCGACAAAGGCGATGGGGCCGGTCAGATCGGCGGTCATGCCGATGCGGATCCGGTCGTCGCTGACGCCGGGGGTATCCCCGGCCTCGGCTTGGGCGGGGCGCCAGATGGCGGCGAGCAGCAGTATGAGAGTCAATAAGTGGCGCATGGTATTTTCCCCGTATAAGGTGTAGTCGCCTAAAGGCTCAGAATGTCAGTGGCAAAGTCTTCAATCCTCGTATCGCCAAAGAGGGTCGCCACTCAGGTTGGTTGCTTTTCAGCTTGAGGTCAGGCATGCGTTTTAAGATCGTTTCGATAGCGATTTGGGTCTCCAACTGGGCCAGGGGGGCGCCCAGGCAATAATGGATCCCATGGCCAAAGCTAAGCGGTCTATTCGGTTGGCGGGTAATATCAAGTTTATCAGGGTCGCGGAAGTGGGCCGGGTCGCGGTTTGCAGAAACGAGCCCTCCCATAACATTCTGACCAGCCCGAATGGTCACATCATCGATCTGGACGTCTTCCAGGGCAACTCGGGATACCGCCGCTACTGAGATACTATAGCGCAGCAACTCCGTTACGGCTGATGGCATCAATTCGGGCCGGGCCTTTAAAAGCCCAAGCTGATCCGGATTCAGCAACAGATCCAGCAGCCCGTTGCCGATCAGATTGGCTGTTGTTTCATGGCCGGCGAACAACAGCATACTGCACGTCCCCAACAGCTCATCCTCTGACAGGTGATCGCCTTCGGCTTCCAGGGCGATGAGCTGACTGATAAGGTCATTCTGCGGGTCCTGTCGTTTGGCGGCAATTAAATCTCGGAAGTAATCGGTCATCTCCAGGGCGAATGTATTCGCCCTGGCAATATCTTCTTCCGACCGCTTCAGTTCGACCACTGAAGCCAGGTCGCTGGCGTATTGCCAAAACAAATCGCGGTCCGCAAGCGGTACGCCCAGCATTATAGCTATGACAGTGACCGGCAACGGATAGGCCAAATCCGCCATCAACTCCATTTGGCCGTCCTGTTGGACCCGGTCTAGCAGATCGTCCGTGATTTTCTGAGTCGTCGCCCCCAGATTCTTGACCAGGCGAGGGGTAAATGCACGATTCAAAAGGGCCCGTAAACGGGTGTGGTCGGGCGGATCCCTGAATATGAACCAATTGCGTCGCATTTTCTCTGCGGGCATGAGCGGTTGCCCCGATTCAGTGGCAATGCGATGAAACTCTGCCCCCCGCCCGAAACGCTTGTCTTTGAGCATGAGCTCGACATCGTCATACCGTGTCAGAACCCATTTGTCGTACACATCACTCCAGTGGACAGGATCTTGTTCGCGGTATGGCCGCAAGAAGGTACAAGGATCGGCGTGAAATGCTGGGTCTTTCGGATTAAATGGCTTCATGGCCAACTTTCCGCTATGGAGTTTTTGGCAGTCCTGACCATTGATTAAATAAGGATGGTCCGTTCCTCTGTTCGGCGTTATTTGCCCGCTATTTCGGCGGGGCGTTCAAAGTGGAACCAGTCGGAGGCGCGGACCAGCTTCTTTTGTTCCACATCGGCCCGCATCATGAAAGCGGAGGCGTTGAGCCCGCCGCGCAGGCCGGGGCCGTAGGTGAGGGGCGGCCCTATGGATTGGTCCCACCGGTCGAAGGTCTCCAGGGCGGCGACCAGTTTTTCCCGGCTCAGATCGCGCCCGGCCCGCTGCAGCCCCTCCACCAATCCCTGTGCGGTCGAGAACCCGTAAGCGTGGTAAAGGTTTATCCGCTTTCCAGGATTGTACTTTTGCAGCAGGGCGCGGTACTGCTGCATCTGCGGGTCGGTGCCTTGCAGATCGATCGACTGCAGGGTTTCGTACCCGGCCGCCGCCGCGCCAGCCAATTCCACAAGTTTGTTGTCGGCTGTCGAGGTGCAGCCGATAAAGCGGGGGCGCCAGTCGGCCGTGTGCGCTTCTCGCAGGAGGGCCGCGGTCTCCCGGTAAGCGGCGAAAAAGACGACGTGGGTGGGCTCGGCGCGGCGCATGTTGAGTGTTTGGGCGCTGAAGTCGATGGCGCCGCGCTTGTAGCTCTCCTCGGCGACAATGTCCAGACTGTAGTGTGTGGCAGCCTGGCGCAGGCCTTTCAGACCGTCGTGACCGAAGTCGTCGTCCTGGTAGAGGATGGCCAGGCGCGGGGCGGCCTGCTCCTCGGATTTGAGGATTTGCTGGACGATGAGCCAGGCCTGAATATCGTACGACGGATCCAAGGCGAAGACGTAGCGTTTGGCCGGCGTGTGCATGATGCTGCCCGGAGACAGAGGCAGGACAATGGGGATGCGCTCGCGTTCGGCAAAGGGGAAGAGGGCCGTGGTAGTGGGGGTGCCGAGATTGCCGACAAAACAGAAAATCCGGTCGCGGTCGACCAGCTTGCGGAAGGCGGCCACGGTGCGGGGCGGCGAGTAGCCGTCGTCTTCCACCCGCAGGTCGATGGTGCGGCCGTGGACGCCGCCTTGGGCGTTGATATGCTGCAGGTAGAGCCGGGCCCCGGCGCTGGCTTCCTGGCCGGCAAAGGGGATGGGGCCAGTCAGACCGACGATCATGCCGACGCGGATCTGGTCGTCGCTGACGCCGGCAACGTCCTCGGCGGCGGCGGGGTACCAGGTGGCGGCGAGCAGTAGTATTAAGGTCAGCAGGTGGCGCATGGTATTTATCTCCTTGTAGAATGCATACCGTCAGTTGGGCGGGGTGCCAGGCAGCGGAAATTTTCGTCTCCAGCCGATAATAGTCCCGTCCTCTGGTCTGCCTTTATTTGCTCGCCACTTCGGCGGGGCGCTCGAAGTGGATCCAGTCGTCGGAGATGCGGACCAGTTTCTTTTGCTCCAGATCGGCGCGCATGATGAAGGCGGAGACGTTGTGGCCGCCGCGCAAACCGGGGCCGTAGGTGAGGGGCGGGCCTACGGATTGATTCCAGTTTTCGAAGGTCTCCAGGGCGGCGACCAGCTTTTCCCGGGTCAGGTGGCGGCCGGCCCGTTGCAGGCCCTCTACCAGAATCTGCGCCGACCAATACCCCCAGGCGTGGTAGAAGCGGGCCTGGCGTTTGGGCGTGTACTGCTGCAGCAAATCATGATATTGCCGTATCTGCGGGTTGGTCCCCTGCAGATCGATCGATTGCAGGGCTTCGTAGCCGGCTGCCGCCGCGCCGGCTAGCTCGACGATCTTGTCGTCGGCTGCCGGGGAGAAGCCAATAAAGCGGGGTTGCCAGTCGGTCGTTTGGGCTTCCTTCAGGACGGCGGCGGCCTCCCGGTAGATCGTGAAGAAGACGACGTGGGTGGGCTCGGCCCGGCGCAGGTTGAGCACCTGGGAGCTGAAGTCTACGGCGCCGCTTTTGTAGGTCTCCTCAGCCACGATCGACAGGCCGTAGTGGGCAGCCGCCTGCCGCAAGCCCTTCAGGCCGTCACGTCCCATAGCGTCGTCTTGGTAGAGGGTGGCCAAGCGGAGCGCAGTCCCTTCCTCGGAGGCCAGGATGTGCTGGACGATGAGCCAGGCCTGGATATCGTATGACGGGTCGGTGGCAAAGACATAGCGTTTGACCGGCGTGTGCATGGTACTGGCAAAACTTATCGGAGCCACGACCGGGATGCGGGCGTGCTCTATAAAGGGAAAGGAGGCGGTGGTGGTGGGGGTGCCGGTATTGCCGACAAAGCAGAAGATCCGGTCGCGGTCGACCAGTTTGCGGAAGGCAGCCACGGTGCGGGGTGGCGAGTAGCCGTCGTCTTCCACCTTGAGGTCGATGGTGCGGCCGTGGATGCCGCCTTGGGCATTGATATGCTGCAGATAGAGCCGGGCCCCGGCGCTAGTTTCCTGGCCCGCAAAGGCGGCGGGACCGGTCAGGTCGGCGATCGTGCCGATGCGGATCTGGTCGTCGGTGACGCCGGGGACATCCTCGGCGGTGGCGGGGTGCCAGGTGGCGGCGAGCAGCAGCAGTAAAATTAGCAGGTGGCGCATGGTTGTCTCTCCTTGTAGGGCGTTGTCTATGCGGTCAGTTAGTAGCCGTTTGCCGGGTGTGGACAATCGATCGGGTTTGTGCGGGCGGAGTTGTGGCTTGGAGCGGCACGAAGCGCTTGAGCTTGCCCGTCCCCAGGCGGTCGAGGCGTTTCACTTGGCGGATCGCTACTTCGGGCCCATCCAGGCCGGCGGCGCTCAGCCCGGCGGCGATCTCCCGGGACAGGGCCGCCGTATCGACGGCGCCGGCGCAGTGGATTGCAATAGCGGCCCCCCGCTCTGTCTGGCGGACCTGGTACTCGATGATATTTTGCTGGCGACCCAAGACCGAGCGGAACAGGTGTGGATGTACCTGGACGCCGTTTTCGTAGTCGAACAGATCGTCCACCCGCCCCTGGATATCGTCGATGCGGCGGTGCGCCGAGCCGCAGGGGCAAGGCTCGTCTAGAAAGGTCAACTCGTCGCTGAGCTCGTAGCGGATAAGCGGCAGGGCATGGTTGAACAAATTGGTCAGGTAGACCTTGGCCGCAGGGACGCCGGGGGGCACCGGTTGGCCTTGTTGGTCGACCGGCTCGACAATAACCAGGTCGTCGCACAGATGCATGCCGCGCCCCTGGCCGCAGGACATGGCCCGCGCCCCTTCGGAGCAGCCCCAGACATTGCCCACCGGCACGCCCCAGGTCTCTTCTAGGGCGGCGCGGGTTTCGGGCAGCAGCGGCTCGGCGCCGGTGCCTATCCAGTCCGGCGCGATCTGCAGGCGACCGGCGCGGGCCTGGGGAACCAGGAGGTGGAGGGCCGAGGGGTAGCCGCCCAGCGTGGTGGGTTGCAGTCGGTTCAATTGGTCGACAATCTGGCCAATGGGGCGGGTCACCGGAATGCGGTGGAAAGCCGAGCCGTCCATAAAGGTCTGGATGTAGGCGCTGCTTATGTGGGTGGCCCGGTCGGCGACCAATAGCGCGTGGACCGGCGTTTGGCCGTTGCTGGCCGGTCGTTTCTGGGCGACCCAGCGGGCCATGGTCAGATAGACGCGCATCCACCCCTGCCAATCGTAGACGAAAACGCCCCGCTGGCCGCTCGATCCGCCCGAGGCCACGGCGTGGTATTGGGCGAGCAGGTAGCGGTCGGTTTCGACGGTCTGCAGATGGGCCTCAACTAGATCCAGACTCAGGTCCGGGACGGTGGTGATATCGTCCCAATTGGCCATCAGGTCGGCCTTGGTCATGGGCGGGACGTGGCGCAGGGATTCCTCGGTGAGTCGCTGCGGATCGATAGCGGCCAGGCGCTGTCGGTGCCAGGGCGAGCACGCCTGCGCCACTTGTACCAGCTGACGCAGGTGCGTCTGGCGTTCCTGAGCCAGTTGCGCGGCCGACCAGGACAAACGCTCGACGTACTCGGGCAGCAGGGCTTGGGCATCGGCCCGGTGCTGGTGTCTAAGTTCTTGGTAGGTGACCCGGTTGGGAAACTGGCCGAATTTTTTGCAGTTATTCGCCATGGTATTCACTTTGAAAATGGCCAGGTGGTCCAGTATTCGCGGATGCGGCGCCAGCGGCTGGCCAGGCCCTCGGGCTCAAAGGCGATGAAGAGAATCAGCACCAGCCCCACAACCAGGCCGCGCAAATCGGGGAAGGCCAAATCGGGCCGCCAGGCCCGCAGGATATCCTCGAACAGGCGAATGGCTTCGGGCATCAGGGTGATAAAAACGGCGCCCAGAACCCCGCCCAGGATGGAGCCGGCGCCGCCGACTATGATCATTACCAGGTATTCAACCGACAGCAGCACGGTGAAGTGGTCGGGCCCGATATAGCCCAGGTAGTGGGCAAAGAGACTGCCTGCGACTCCGGCGTAGGCGGCGCTGAGGCCAAAAGCCAGGGTTTTGTAGCGGGCCAGATTCACCCCCACCGCCTCGGCGGCCACGTCGCTGTCGCGCAGAGCCACCAGGGCGCGGCCAAAGCGCGAGCGCATGAGATTGGCCATGCCCAGACCCAACAGCAACGCCAGGGTGGCGGTGAGGTAGTAAAAGCGGATATCCGTATCGAAGACGAACGATCCGAGAGCCGGGCGCGGCACCATTAGGCCGTTGGCCCCACCGGTCATCGATTCCCAGTGCGAAACCACGTGCATTAGAATGAAGTGGAAGGCCAGCGTCGCCAGGGCCAGGTACAGGCCCCGCAGGCGCAGGGCCGGCAAGCCGACCACGACCCCGATGGCGCCGCTGACTAGACCGGCGATGGTCACGGTCATCCAGAAAGGGAAAGCGAGTTTGGTTGCCAGGATACCGGCGGTGTACGCGCCGGTGGCCAGAAAGCCGGCGTGCCCCAGGGAGATGAGGCCGGCCGAGCCGGTCAACAGATTCAGGCCCAGGGCGACGATTACGGCGATGCCGGTCAGATTGAGCAGATAGGGCACATAATTGCCGCCCAGCGCCGCCCCGGCCCACGGGGCGATGGCCAGTGCCGCAACCAAGATGCCAAACCAGACCTTTTTCACCCCCGTCCGAAACAGCTGCATATCCTCGCTGTAGGAGGTGATTAGGTCGCGATATTTTGTCGTCGCCGTGCTCATGACATTATACCCGTTTGCGGTCGGGGGCGCCGAAGAGGCCGGTGGGCCGGATCATCAGGACGATTAGCAGAATCGCGAAAGCGATGATTTCTCGGGTGCCACCGCCCAGATAGGGGTCCAGGTATACCCCCGAGAGATTTTCCACCAGGCCGATGATAAGGCCGCCCAACAGCGCCCCGGGGATGCTCTCCAGGCCGCCCAAAACCACGGCGGGAAAGGCGTGCAGGCCGATAAAACCCATATTGCTGTGCAGGTAGCTTATGTCGGCCAGCAGCATACCGCCGACCGCGCCCACGGCCGTGGCTAGGGCCCAAGTAAGGGTCGAGAGGCGCTCGGCGCTAATACCCATCAACTGGGCGGCGTAGCGGTTCTGGGCCAGGGCGCGCAGGGCGGTGCCCTGGCGGGTATAGCGGAAAAAGAGGAATAGGAGCAGGCTCAAGGCGGCCGTTACCAGCACGGTCCAGACGTCTACCAGGGCCAGGGGGGTGCCGCCGATGGTGACGGTATCGTCGGGGACCGGCGAGGGGAAGGCGTGGGTATCGTGCGACCAGATCAACCCAGTCAGCGAGCGCAGCACCGTATCGAGGCCGATGGTCACCATGACCAGGGCGAAGGTGGGCTCGTCGACCAGGGGGTGCAAAACGGCCCGCTGGATGAGGGCGCCGAGGAGGCCGGCCAGGACTAGGGTGGCGAAAAAAGCCCACAGCGGCGGCAGGCCGAAGTGGGTAGACAGCGAAAAGTAGAGATAGGCCCCCACCATCATCAGGTTGCCCTGAGCGAAGTTGACCACTTCGGTGCTTTTGTAAATTAGCACGATGCCCAGGGCCACCAGGGCGTAAACGCAGCCCAGAGATAATCCGCTCAGACTCGCCGCCAGGAAAATATCCACGATTTGCCGCTCCCTTTCATTTTGACATACAGCCGCTGAGAGTACATCTACTCAGCACAGGACTGTTTGCCGATAGGTCGCAAACCGTGTGCCAATTCTCAGAAAGTGCTTATTAGCTGTTGATTTTATTTGTGTAAACGATTATAAAAAAAGTAACTTATAGAATTTCATAGAGATCGAATTGCTGTTTGCTATCTTTTCATTTTTGTACAATTTCTTATCATGAAATTTGAAAAAACACAAAGGAAATTCAAATAAGTTGTTGTTTTTTATTTGTTTGGGTAATTGGGCGATCTATTTTGAAAATCGTCCAATTATTGGACAAATTTATCTTATTATCTCTATAAGGAGATGAAATGACCCAGTTGAAGTGGGGCCTGTTGGCCGCCGGTAATATCGCCCGAGCTTTTTGCCATGGATTGACGCAAACCGAATCGGGTGTCTGTGCCGCAGTGGCCAGCCGCAGTCTGGCCAAGGCCAAGGCCTTCGCCGAGGAATTCGGCATTGCCGTAGCCCACGGCTCGTACGAGGATCTGCTGGCCGATCCGCAGATCGATGCTGTATATATCGCCACGCCGCATCCGCTGCACGCCGAATGGGCCATCAAGGCCGCCGATGCAGGCAAGCATATCCTTTGCGAAAAGCCCATGAGCATGAGCTGGGCTGATAGCATGACGGTGATCGAGGCGGCCCGGCGCAACGACGTCTTTCTCATGGAAGCCTTCATGTACCGCTGCACGCCGCAGACGGCCCGGCTCGTCGAGTTGATCGGCGAGGGGGCCATTGGCCAGCTGCGCACCATTGACGCGACTTTCGCCTTCAACGCCGGTATTAATCCCGAGGGCAGACTGTTTAACCTTGAGCTGGGCGGCGGCGGCATTCTCGATGTGGGCTGCTATCCCATGTCCATGGCGCGGCTGTTGGCCGGGGCCGCGCTGGGCCAAAAGGTCGCCGAGCCGGTCGAGGTTTTGGGCGCCGGACACGTCGGCGAAACCGGTGTTGACGAGTGGGCTGCGGGCACCTTGCGCTTTGACGAAGATATTATCGCCCGCATTGCCACCGGCATTCAGTGCGGCCAGGACAATAAAGTGATTATCCACGGCTCCAAAGGGCGTATTGAAGTGCCCCAGCCCTGGTTTTGTCACGGCCGCGAGGCCGGCGAAACGACCATTTTGGTCAACGACGAAGAAATAAAAATAACCGCCGCCCGCGGCATTTACGCCTGCGAGGCCGATAGAGTCGCCGCCCATATCGAGGACCGGCAAGGAGGCTACCCCGCAATGAGTTGGGCCGATTCGCTGGGGCAGGCCAAGGCCATCGACGCCTGGTTGGAGGCGGTGGGCGTGCAATATCCGTGCAAAAGTGTGGAAGCTTACGCCACGCCTATCGACCGGCGAACGCTGGCAGTGCGACAACCCAATAAAATGCCCTACGCCGAAGTGCCCGGAGTCGGCAAGAAGACATCGCGCATGGTCATGGGGACTATGGTGCAGCGGGATATCGGCCACGCCACGGCGCTATTCGACGATTTTTTCGCCCGCGGCGGCAACGCCTGGGATACCGCCTATATCTACGGCGGCGGCGAAACGGAGAAATTATTGGGCCAATGGGTGAAAAACCGCGGCGTCCGCGAGGAGGTGACGGTCATTGTCAAAGGGGCGCACAGCCCGCATTGCTTTCCCGAGCCGCTGCTGGCGCAATTCAACGAGAGCCTCGAGCGCCTGCAATTCGACTACGCCGACCTGTACTTTATGCACCGCGACAATCTCGACGTACCCATCGGCGAATTCGTCGACGTTCTCAACGAGTTGAAGGACGCCGGCAAAATCCGTGTTTTTGGTGGCTCCAACTGGACCCTCGAACGCATCCAGGCGGCCAACGATTACGCCGCGGCCCACGGCAAGACCGGCTTTGGCGCGGTTAGCAACCACTTTTCACTGGCGCAAATGGTCGAGCCCATCTGGGGTATCCCGGTGGCCAGCAGTCAGCCCGAATACCGGGCTTGGCACCTGGAGACGGGGACGCCGTGTTTTGCCTGGAGTGCCCAGGCGCGCGGCTTTTTCGATCCGGCCCAGGCTGGCCCCAATATCGACAACCAGGGGCTTAGCTACTGGTATTCGGCGGATAATTTCAAGCGCCAGGCCCGCGCCATTGAGCTGGCCGCAAAAAGGGGCTGCCACCCCATGGCTATTGCCAGCGCCTATGTGCTGGGCCAGTCGCTGCCCGTTTTCCCCTTGGTGGGGCCGGCTACGTTGGAGGAGTCGGCGCGGACGTTTGCGGCGCTGGATATTTCGTTGAGCCAAGAAGAGATCGCTTGGCTCAATCTGGAAAGGTGATGCGTCGAGGGGTCGGCAAGGCAGGCCCAGGGGCTGGATGAGGTAGGGTATGGCGAACGCAGCTCTCCGCGACTCTACCTATGCCAAGGTCATAGGTGATGAGGCGGTATATAGTGGAACTGGCCCCATCTTAGAACTTGCCATTGTCATTCTTCCAGTCTATCCGGGGAGGAACGGCCTCCCTGGTATCCCAGTGCTCCACAATCTTTCCTTCCGAGAGTCGAAAGAGGTCATAGAACGAAGTATGGACGCCGTTCAGCGCGCCCTCATTGACCGAGAGAACGAAGTTTCCTTCGGCCAAAAGGCGATGGTTTTTCTGGTACTGGATGACATTATTTCCATTGGCCGAGCGTTTTGACAGCGCCTCTTGCAGCGGGGCTAGACCGTCGCCGATGCCGGGATTGTGCTCGGTGTAGCAGGAACCATCAATGTAGTGCTGTAGTCTATCGAGCTTGCCGCTGATGAGGACCTCATCCACGAAAGCACGAACGCAATCTCGGTTGGATATTGTCCTGTCCAAGTCAACCACGGTCGTTGATCCATCAAGCATGGAGTGACCGGAGGGATTGGGCCCTTCTATTTCTTGGATATTGTCCCAGTGTTCAACCGTCTGGTCGGCCTCAAACCGAAAGACCTCGAAGCCGACTTTCAGGCTGCTGAAGTCATATTGTGTGTGAGCAAATACGATGCTGTTGCCGAATTCTACGCGGCGAAAGCGGCCAGCGGTGATGTGCGGGTTTCGGCCCGTGGCTTTTCCTCCAGCCAATTGAAGACCCGTCTCAAATTCATTGCGGCGGCCGTAGCGACATGCT
>WLWI01000211.1_pt1 | contig 71371 bp, 70 predicted proteins | sample 6701501 | NCBI WGS metagenome assembly WLWI01 (sample SAMN12718690, study PRJNA515312) | sponge metagenome | isolation source: marine sponge | host: Mycale hentscheli | place: New Zealand: South Island, Marlborough, Capsize Point | collected 2014-11-01 | reverse complement strand
CGTTGCCAAAGAGGTCTTGGGCAAGACGCTGACCTGGGCCATTCAACAAGCAACGGATGCTAAATGGGAGATCGCAAAGATTATGGACCATCTTGCCCTCACCTGATTTTTGCAAAAGTCCAGTTATTGACTTTTTCCATGGCATCCTCCATAAAGACCTGACTGCCGGCCTTGGTTGGTCACCAACCACCAGGTTGTTATTTGCCGCCGGCTAAATCTATAAACGTCCCGGTAGCATACGAGGCTTCAGTAGACAGCAGCCAGGCGATAGCCGCGGCGATTTCTTCGACGGTGCCGCCCCGTTGCAAAGGCAACTGGTCTTTGATCCGTTCGACCCGCCCCGGTTCGCCACCGTCGGCGTGCATTTCGGTGTAGATAAAACCCGGACGCACGCCGTTGACCCTGATCCCCTCGCCCGCCACTTCTAAGGCCAAGCCCCGGGTCAAGGTATCCAGCGCTCCTTTCGAAGCAGCGTAATCGACGTATTCGCCGGGCGCCCCCAAACGGGCCGCCACCGACGAAACATTGACGATCGCCCCTCCCTGGCCGCCGTATTTTCGGCCCATTCGCCGGATCGCTTCCCGGCAGCAGAGGAATGCCCCTGTGACATTGGTCTCCAGGATGCGATTGATCCTGGCCGCGTCCATATCTTCAACGCGCATTTGCGGCTGCAAAATAGCGGCGTTATTGACCAAGCCGACCAGTGGTCCCAACGCCCCGTCTACAGTCTCGAAAAGCGATACGACATCGGCTTCTTTTGACACATCGGCACGCACCGCTATAGCTTTAGCGCCAGTAGCCTGCAACTGGGCCAGGAGGCTCTCGGCCGCCTGTCGATTGTCGCGGTAGTTGATACAGACACCGTACCCTCGGGCGGCCAACAGCCGCGCCGTTGCCGCGCCAATGCCGCGCCCCGATCCCGTAATTAAAACCGTCTCTTCCATAACGCCCCTTAAAAGGCCCCTTATGACACTGCACCAACAATCCCTCACCGACGCCCAGCGCGACCAATGCCTGGCGCAGATCGACCGCGACAGCTATACCGTCCTGCCTATCACCCTACCCCAGGACACCATCGACCAGGCCAACGCCTATATCGACGCCTACTGCGCCAACGTCGGCCAGCAAGAAAAGGCACGCCAAGGTTTCAGCCAGACCAATATCATTGAGCACGCCCCCATCTTCCGTGCCCTGCTCACCTATCCGCCGGCGCTGCAATTAAGCTACGATATTTTCGGCCCCATGTTCCACCTGGGGCAGGACAAGTGGACCCGCAAATACCGCGCCGGCGACCAACGCGACCCTGTCGCTATTGGCTGGCACGCCGACGGCCCGTTGGGCTTTCCCGAGGTCGACGGCCGCTGTCCCCTGCACACCCTGCGCTTGGGCTACTTTATGAGCGACGCCACCAACCCCGACTCGGGCACTCTCGAAGTCATCCGCGGATCCCACAAAAAGCGCGTCCTGCACGCCCGGGATTCCATCCACTACCAGCCTTTCCGCGGCCAGCGACAGGACGACTTTACCACTGATCACGTCACCGTAAAAGGCCCGGCCGGCACCATTATCGCCTTCCACAACGGCATTTGGCACCGGGCCCAGCCCAACCAAACGGAGACACCGCGCACCATTGTCTATTTCCAGTATTGCCATACCATGATGCACCCGCTGCACCGCGACATGCCTTATCCCGGCGATATGGCGCATTTCACCGCCGAGGAACGCTGGCTATTGGGCGAAAGCGGCCACCGCAATCCTGGGTCATCGGCTCGCCGGCCGACAAAGCGCGCATGGCCCGCTTCCGTCGCAGCACCGAGGTCGAGCAGCAGATTTAATCGCTGTGCTCCAGCTTCAAATCGAGTTGTTGCAGGGCCGCCACCGCCGCCAATTCACCCGGACCAAAACTGACAATCGACCGCAGATATACCTCACCGCCGGTAAAGACATGCCAGAAGCGGGCACCGGGTTGGGCCTTGCCCACCAGCACGTAATCGCCCAATTCCTCTACCTTGTAGCGCTCGCCCATCACCCTCGTGGTATCGCTGTCGCTCTTTTTTTCCTTTTGGTAGAGGAAGCCATAGCCTTTATTGCGCCGCACCACCGGCAATAGCGTACGCCAGTAGACCTGCTCGCGCGGCTCAAGTAAAAAACGGTCGGCCGTCTCCGACAGCGGGCGCGTCAAACGCAGGTGGTGCAGCAGGCGCCAATCGGCCATATCCCGGGGCGCTACCGCCGATTTGAGGTAGGTATCGACCGACGAGTAAATATCGACGATCCAGTAGCCCTCTTCGACTTTGAATAGCCCCAGGCTGCCTTGGGTTATGCCGCGGGCCTTCTCCTTGACCAGCACTCCCTCGCGCCGACTGCGCAAGCCAGCGACCCCACTCTCTCCCTCGGGCGCCCGGGCGACAAAACGATAGCCCATAATATTGCGCCAGACCTTTTCCACGGCATGCTCTGGGCGCAAGCGCACCCCGGCCCCGAGCAGATCAATGCGCCGCTGCATGCCCTGAGCCACAGTGTTGGCGTGATATTCCACCTCGACCACGGCGTCCCTGGTCTCCTCGGCACAACCGGCCAGGAAGATACAGACGAACAAAGTGGCAATAGCACAGCGCATGTTTGCCTCAGGGCAGCGGTACTGGTCGGGCGTCTTCGGTGGCAATGCTCCAATCGGCCAGACACAGGGCCATCTCGGCCACTATCTCGGGCCGCTGGGCGGCGATATTGGTCAGCTCCCACGGGTCGGCCTGCAAATCGTATAATTCGTCGAGGTCGCCCATTGAATCGTGGACATACTTCCACTCTTTCGTGCGCACCATTTTGCGCCGCCCCTCAGCCTCGCGCCGGCGCAGCGATTCGATCAAGGCTGCGCGTCCGACAGGATTTTCCAAGCGCTCGAGATCGGCCAAGCCAAAGGCAGGACCGCCAGCGCCGTATTCGGAGAAGGCCGCATCCCGGGGCGCCGCCGCAGTGGCCTGGGGTAGCCCTTTCCCGTGCATGGAGGCCGGCACCTCCAGGCCCTGCAATTGCAACAGGGTGGGTACCACGTCGATCAGATTCACCATGCTATCGTCGCGTCGGCCGGCCGGCACCTGCCCCGGCCACGAGACAATAAGCGGCACCCGCGTCAGACAATCGTAAAAGGCGCCGCCTTTGCACTGCATGGCGTGCTCGCCCATAAAATCGCCGTGGTCCGAGCAGAATACCACAATAGTATTGTCGCGCAATTGCAGCCGCTCCAGGGCATCGAGAATTTGCCCCAAGCCGTCGTCGACAAAGCGCGTCATGCCATAGTAAACACCCATCAGCCCCAGCACGTCCTGAGGGTCGTCCCCATCAATGCCCAACATGCGATGCAGCACCCGATTGCGCTCGGGGGCCGTGCCGTCGCTGAATTCTCCCTGGCGCCAAGGCGGCAGCTCAACTTTGTCGGCTGGGAACATATCGCTGTATTGCCTGGGACCTATCCACGGCTCGTGCGGGTCGGGCAGCGATACCCACAGGGCAAAGGGATCGTCGCGGTGCTCTTCGAGAAAACGTACCGTCTGTCCGGCGATAAGGCCGGTGGAATAATCCTCCAGGGGAAAATCGGTGCTGCCGTAGAGAAAGCGGGGGTTTTGCTCCTCGATATGCCGCCGCCCCCGGTATTGGGCCCGCACCCCGTCTAAGTCGCGCCACCAATCCATCCCCCGGGTCTGGGCGTTATCCTCAAGCCAGCCGTGGCCAATCTCGCACCAAGTATCAAACAACGCCAAGTCCTCGGCCCGGGTAAAACAGTGGTTCTTACCGATCAAGCCGGTGTGGAAACCGGCTTCTTTCCACAACTGGAAGGCGTGCGTTGCCCCCGCCGGCATCGGCGTTTCGTTGCGCCGGCCGCCGTGACTGTGGGGAAATTGGCCGCTCCAAAACGATACCCGCGCCGGCATACACAGCGGGTGCGGCGTAATGGCGTGGTCGTACAGTACCCCATCGTTGGCCAAGCGCTCCATGGAAGGGGTCTGGCAGAAGGTATTGCCGTAGAGGTGCGAAGCCGTGGCTTTTTGCTGGTCGGACATAACCACCAGCACGTTGGGACGATCGGACATAAATTATACCTCGGATAAAATGAAAAATCTTCTATTGCAGGAAGAAAGGCTGGAGAAAAATTCGCCCGCTGTCGCCCTCGCCCTGAAAGCGGATATAGGCCTCGCCAGTGGCGCGGTATTCAAATTGCGTGCCGCTGGCCTGGCTTAGCTCGACACCACCGGGGCCGACAAAGCGACCACTGCAGGGCGTTTCGGTCTCTACTGCGATAAGCCCGTCGCGTTCCTCTATATTCTTTAGCAAGAGCCCCGTCGTGGCATAGCTGCGACCCTGTTTAACCGCCGCGATCACCGCCTGTGGTGTCGCCTCTTCCACCTGCACCATATTGAAGGCGTTGTCAAAATCCTCCGGATCGTGGAAATCGTCGTTGGCAAATCCCCAAATCCGGTGCCCGGCGGTCAGTAGTTGATCCCAGAATATATCGTATAGCGGCCAGCGGCCCGACGCCCGGGCGCGCTCGTGGCCGTAGTGCCCGTTGTATACTTCGAGTCCATCGGGCAGCGTGCCCAGGGCTTCAATCTTTTTCAAGGTCCAATAATCGCGTTTGCCCTCCAAAGGCCAGGGATGACAGACCATGGTGAATAGATCGGCGGCCCGGCCCAGGGCTTCTTCCAAAGGCAATTCGTACAGCGGCCCCACCCCCGGTCCGGCAAAGACGACATTCTCGCGGCTGCTGTATTCAAAGCCCTGGACAAAGGCCAGCCCGGGATAGCGCCCTTGCATAGACGCCAGATCGGTGATAAAATCGTGGTCGGTCAAGGTGACGAAACCGGCCCCGACGTCGCTGTACCACTGCACGCTTTGGGATAGAGGCACCGAAGCGCAGGCGCTGTTCTCGTCGCAGTGGCCGTGGAAACTGCCCCGCAGCCACTGGCCGTTGAGGTTTTGGTAGGGATTGTCCAGTTTAATCGTCATAGGTCTCCGGTTGCTTGTCTTAGCAGCGTCTAACATGCAGAGGTGATTTCCATTCGCTCTGGAAGATAACCAAAAAAGGCCGCCCTAAACACCTCTTGACAGATCCCCGGCCCCGCCGTTCTGTACCTACAGATAACGGCCGGCTAACAGCCGCCAAGTGCGTTCCCAACAAGGAGCCCTGCTTATGTATGTAGGATCGTACGACGCCCCCATCCAGGATCTCTCCTCCTATCGCCTGCGCCTGGAAGAACTGGCTCTGCTCGGTTTCCGCAGCGTCGGCCTAGCCATCGACTGGGACGACCATCCCCGCGACCTGCCCGGCGACGAACGGCGCGCCCTGGCCGACCTAGTCGCCCGCCACCCCCTTGAATTGCGCCTGCACCCCGACCTGGGCAAATTGGCCAACCAGGCCCAACGCCACAACGCCGACCTCATGGTCTGGACCCGTCAGCAGATGGAACCTCTGGCCGAGTGGGCCCTGGAATTGGGCGCCCTCTCCATCTGCTGCGACAGCATCCGCGCCGATCTGGACCAGACGGTGGACGTATTACGTCTGTGCATCGAAATAACCCGGGGCACGCCGCTCAAATTTGGCGTCGAGAACAGCCAGCGCGGTATTATCAATTCCCCCGCCCGCATGAACGAGGCCGTAGACCGGATCGGCGACGAGCGCATGGGGCTGCTGGTCGATGTCGGCCATATCAATACCACCATCGCCAACGGCTGGATCGATTGCCCGAGCCCGGCCGCTTTCCTCGCCGCGTTGCAGGTGCCCATCTGGGACACCCACATCCACAATAATAACGGCCGCACCGACGGCCATCTCACCGTGCGCGATTCCCAGGGCACACTGGATATGGTCGCCGTAGTCGAGGGGTTTCGCGCCCAAGGCTACAGCGGCCCGTTGAATATGGAATGCGCCCGCAAAGAACAGGGCTGGACGTTGGGACAAATGGAGGGAACGCTGGTAGCCGATAAAGCCTATTTAGAAAGCCTTATCGGCGCGGCAGGATGAATTAACCATCACACAAAGGAGCGCACCGTGAAATACGGCATACGCGATACGATGTTGAAAGCACCGCTGGAAACCACCTTTTCGGTCGCCGCTGAAATCGGCTTTGACGGCGTCGAATTCTGCATTGGCAGCGCCTACCGGGAGAATATCCTCTGGCAGGACAGTGGCGCGGCGCAGTTAAAAGGCCTGGCCGCTGCGGCCGGAATCGAGATCAGTTCGCTGTCACCGGGCGTATTTTCGCAAGTCCACCCGGCCCTGCCCGAAGCCGAAAAGCGCGCCGAAGGAGTCGATATTCTGCGCCATATGATCGAATCGTGCGCCGCGGTCGACACCCGCCATATCCTGGTGCCGATGTTCCCCAAAGATATGGACCAATGGCCCGAAGCCACCTGGGAGCAACTGGTAGACGGATTCAAGACCCTGGGCGCAATTGCCCAGCAGCACGGCGTCATCCTCGACCTGGAAACCACGTTCAGCGCCGAGCAATTGGCCATGCTTCTGCAGCGGGTGGACTCACCGGCAGTGAAAGTCTACCACGACACCGGCAATACCATGATGCGGGGCCAGGATCCGGCGGCGGAAATCCTCCTTCTCGGCAGCGATGGGGTCGGCATGATCCACGCCAAGGACACCGACCGCCAGCATCTAGGAGAGGGTCGGGTGGACTTTGCCGCTGTGCAAGCGGCGATGCACCAGATCAGCTACGACGGCTATATTGTCCTGGAGACGCCAGTGGGAGAGGATGCCAACGCCGATAACGGCAAAAACCTGGCCTTCATACAAAATTTGGGTGGTTAATTCTATATAAGCGGAACCGCTCTGACCTCAGCGGACCAGCACCATGCGCCGGGTCTGACGCCAGGATTGCCCGTCTGCACCGGTGAAGACCAGACGGTAGAAGTATACACCGGAGGCAACCGGCTGGCCGCGCCCATCCCCCCCATTCCACCACCAGCCATATCGCCCGGACTCTCCGTGGTAGGCCCGCCACGGCAAAATCGCCCGCCCGCCGGCGTCAAAGATCTGAACGATAACACTGCCAGCCCCGTCTATATCGTAACTGATATGGGTGGCCCCATTGAAGGGATTGGGGTAGTTCTGTACCAATCCCCTGTCCCGTGCTTGAGGGGTTTCGGAGACGGCAGTAGCGGGTACTCGGGCCCCCATTTTGGCGGCCAGCAAATCCCACGGTTCACGGCGATCCCCTTCGTACCCTAGGGCCCACATCCCCACACCGAGCAAATTCGCCTGCAGCGCAAGGTCGAATTTCAAACCCAGACTGGCCGGATCGTCGTACCATACCTGGTACCACTGCCCCTCTTCTTGATACCGGTACCATGGCGTCGACGAAAACTCGTCCCACATCCTACCGTGGACCGCCGCCCCAGGCAAGGTTTGCAGTACGGTCGGGTAATTGACGAATTCTACCGTCGCGTTGCGGGCTTGCGGCCCGGCCGTCTTCCATTGGCAGCCGTAATAGGGCACGCCCAGGATGAGTTTCTCCGGGCTCCGCCGGGTCGCCTCGCCATAATCGCTGGCGCCCTGCAGCGTGGTGGTAATATTGCGCCACCCCCCGGTCAGGGGCGCCGTAGGCCCGCTCTCCTGACTCCAACTGCCGGCAAAGGCGTAGCCCATGATAAAGAGGTAATCGCAACTGTCGGCCAGGCCGGGAAAATCCCAGCGCCCGGCCCAATCCACTGGAGGGGCCGCGAAACTGACCTGACAGCCAGGAATTTCCCGATGCAGAAAATCAGTCAATTCGGCCATGAAATCGTTGATTAAAGCCGGCCATCCATTGGCCCCCGGGCCTTCGAAGTCGATATTCACCCCGTCGGCGCCGCCCTCGATAATGCGGTCGCGGATTTGACGAAAAAAAGTCTGCCGATGATTCTTGTCGCCGATAACCGACAACACCTCGCTGTCGCCAAAGAGCGTTGCCGTCACAATGACATATACCCCATGGGCGTGGGCGCTGTCTACCAACGCCGTCCACGGCCAGCCGTGAGCGTTGCCAATGGTTCCGTCGGGTTCCACTTCTAGGGAGAAGGCACTGACGTGAGTGAGGAGATCGAAATCCAGGTTGCGGTAGTAGTCGGCATCGATCCAGTACGGCAAATAACCGAATACGACCCGGTTCTGGCTGGCCAGCCGCCGGGCCCGCGCTATTGACGGCATCGACGGCCGCCCCCCTTGACCAATCAACGCGTCCAGAACAGGAGCATCCCGGTGCCGCTCAAGCTCTATCTGGTGCGGCCCTTTGGCCGGCTGGGCCAGGGCGCCAAGGGCCAAACCCAGCACAACGATGGGGGCAATTAGCTGAGAGTTCGTCATAATTCGAGTGGTTCGTCCGTGGACGGCTGATCGAGGGCGAGGAGTCTCGGTAGAACAACAAAAAGGTAGGGTCAAACTCAGTCGCCTACACGCAATACGACCTCCGCCGAGGCCCCTGCCTCCAGGGGCAGACTCACAACCAGGCGCGCCTCCTCCAAAGTGACCGCCCCGTCCTTGCGGTAGGGGTTGTGGGGCAAAACGGGCCACCGCACCCGGCTCGCCGCGGGGATATCGAGGGCCCAGCCAGCATGGGCGATGGTCTCTGCCGCTGCGGTCATCCGGTCGATAGCTTCTTCCCCCAGTACCTGCGCCTTAGCGGCGGACCTGAGCGCTTCCCCCACCCGTGGCACCAAACTCACGTGGGCGGCCACCGCCCCACCGCCCCCATCGCCGGCGGTATAAACCAGCGTCGCCGCCTCCGGAGTCAACCGCACTTCGACCCGACAAATGGTATCGCCATAGCGCAGTTCGACAGCGGGCGATTCGTCGCTACTGCCCAAAACAGCCGCTTCGGGGCAGTGCGTCAAGCCAGCAACGGGGCCAAAATCGAGTTCCTCTTCGCCGGGCGTGTGGGCCAACAGACCGGTATCGCCGACGGTAAAAGTACTCCAGAGGGGTTGCAATTTGGTATTGCCGCCGACGACGATCACTCCGGCTTCATCGTGGTAGACGCTGATAAAATTCTGCCGATCCTGGCCCCACCGGTTCTGCGGAATGGGCACCGTATACACCGGAACACAGACAAACCAGGGCGCATCGCGGCGGGTCATGGCCTGTCCTCCCATTCGCCGGGTATCCTGGTGCAGCTCTCCAGACGGAGGTTGGATTGGACCGGGTTCGACGTAGAGCAGCATGGCGGCGTAATCGGCTTCAAACTGACTGACCGGCGCAGTACAACCCCATCGCATGGTGGGCGGGTATATTGTGGAGCCGGTCCATATCGTTTTGCGCGATGCCGCCATATCCCAGCCGCAGCCCAGTTTCCCAACGACGCGCTGCCGCCGCAGGCATAGGCCCGCATCCAGCGACTGTATGCCCAAGGCATACGGATGGGCCCCACTCGGAGTAATCTTTCTTGCGGAAGATCCACATCCCCTGCTCGTCCTGAGCCTCCTCCAACGCCAGCCCACCGCGCACGATCGCATCCAGGACGGCGGCGCTATGATGGTGGGCAGAGCCTTCCCGCGACCAGGCCACAGCCAGCGGCAATAATACATTTTGGTCGGTGGAAATCCACGGCTCACTGCCAAATTGACCGTTTGGCTTCTGCGTCGCCAGGATGTGATTTACCGCTTCGTCCAGATGCGTCAGCAGTTCCGCTTCGGGCTGCCAGTGGATAGTCATTGTCTAATTCCTCGATTTTGATGGCCTATTTCCAGGCGCCTCCCAGCAGGCCGGTCAATTTCCCCCGGCATGCAGTAGAGCATGCTGTTGGGCTGGTAGCAGATAAAGCCAACGGGGCCCGGCAATCGCTATGCCCTGGGCCCCGTCCGTTTTTATCTTGTACCCGTCCTGGTGCGCCGCGTTGGTAGTATACTATACCGCAGCGGCGCCTGTCCACAGCCTCAATCGTCGACGAATTCCACCACATCGGCGCGAATCGACAATTTGGCCCTGGTATAGGCCAACAAATTGAGATTGTCGGCATCGTAGCGCACGTTGACCAGGGCCAGACTCTTGCCCACCACCGGCCCGTGCGTCTCTTCGTAATTGCGCCACAACGCATCCATTGCCTCGCGGTACAGCATACCCGTGCCCTTTACCTTGTGCAGGGCCACGCTCTGACTCGACATACCCGAAGAAAAACTGATCCCCACCAAATAGGCCGCCTCAGATTCCCCTTCAATATCGGTGGCCACGATCTTGTAATTGCTCTCCGCCAATTGCACCGAGGTCAAATTAGCCGCCGGGAACAACCCCGCTTGGGCGCAACCCGAAAAAGCCATAGCCACAATCGCCAGTCCCGCTACCATCCACTGTTTCTTGATCATCCTGTCTACTCCTCTACTTAAACTGAATTGGCCAACTTGGCGGGCGGTTAGACCACCGCCGCCAGATTCCTTGACATCATTATCCTTCCTACTTAATTCAACACCTACAGCACGCTCATCTGTCACCAGCGGCGCCAATTTTTACGATATTTCTTTTTTCTTTTGCTTTTTTGCAGCTTGCTAGGTATTGAGGGTTGCTAATTACCAGCTCCCTTTGACCAAGCCCTTTGCTCTCCAATAACCAACGGCCACCCCATGACCTACCGACTCATCGACCATATCCCCGTCTGGGGCGATCCCCTGGACAACGCCATCGAGCAAATCAAAAACTGCGCCCGCCAGGCCGCCCGCACCGCCCTGATGGCCGACCACCACCTCGGCTACGCCGTGCCCATCGGCGGCGTGGTGGCCTATACCGACCATATCAGCCCGTCGGGGGTGGGCTACGATATCAGCTGCGGCAATAAAGCCGTGCGTCTCGATATCGATCCCGAGCATGTGCGTCAGAATATTGCCGTTATCATGGACGAAATCTACGACGTCCTCTCCTTTGGCATCGGCCGCAAAAATCCCGAGCCCATCTCTCATCCCCTCTTCGGCGACGATGCGGCCTGGGATATAGACGTCGCCGCCAACCTCAAGCGCCTGGCCCGCGAGCAGTTGGGCACCATTGGCTCGGGCAACCACTACGTCGATATATTCGTCGACGAGCAGGAGCGCATTTGGTGCGGCGTCCACTTTGGCTCGCGCGGCTTTGGCCACAAAATAGCCACCCATTTCATTAAGGCCGGCGGCGGCCGCCAGGGCATGCACGTCGATCCGGTATTGCTCAAAGCCGACTCGCAATTGGGCCAGGAATATATCGCCTGCATGAAACTGGCCGGCCGCTACGCCTACGCCGGCCGCGATTGGGTCTGCAGCCGGGTGGCCCAATTGCTGGGTGCCGAAATCCAGGAAGAGGTGCACAACCACCACAATTTCGCCTGGCGCGAACAGCACGACGGCCAAGATCTATGGGTGGTGCGCAAAGGCGCTACGCCCGCCTGGCCCGGCCAGAAGGGCTTTGTCGGCGGCTCGATGGGCGATATTTCGGTAATTGTCGAAGGACTCGATACTGAAGCTAGCCAGCAGGCGCTGCGCTCCACCGTGCACGGGGCCGGACGGCTGATGTCGCGCACCCAGGCCGCCGGCAAAAAACGCTGGCGCAAGGGACGCTCGCAGCGCCAGAGTCAGGGCCAGATTAGCCGCCGTATGATGTTGGATTGGGTAGAGAACGCGGGGGTCGAATTGCGCGGGGCCGGCACCGACGAATCGCCCCATGTGTACAAACGCCTGCCCGAAGTGCTGGCGCACCACGCCGACTCCATCGCCGTCCTGCACGCCCTCACGCCGCTGGGGGTAGCTATGGCCGGGGCAGACGAATACGATCCGTTTCGGGATTAGCCACGAGACATAGACAGGCTGCTTAGACGCTTTTTGGTCGGGCAGGCCTCCAGAGACAGTGAGTCCCGAGTGGGTCTGCCCGCAGCCGCTCCCGCTTCGTGCAGATACCAGTCCCGACCCCGCTCTGTCCGGCCCCCAAGGAACTTGGCACAGGGTGTTGCAACAAATAAGCGGTCCGCCTTAGAAAGCGCCCAATACCCCGCGTCCTCTCCGCACCACCTGGGTCGCCAACCGCAACGCGCCGTGCACCGCATCCTCAAGGATTTCATCGGTGGCCAAGCCGAAAAGCAAGCGCCCGTTGAAAGTATCGCCGGCTCCGACTGTATTGGCACTTTCGACTGGTTCGGTCGGCAGTGCCAAAGGCCGTACATCGCGGCCGGCGCAGACCGCCCCTTCGGCCCCCCTCTTGACCACCGCAATCTCGGGTCCCAGATCGAGCAAACTCCGCGCTAGATCCTCCGGCCCCGCAGCCGGTGCCCAAGCCCCTAATTCCTCCTCGGTCCCGACCAGACAATCGACCTGACTCCAGGCCTTCAGCATCAGTGACTTTTCGGCCCGCCCCCAAAACCAAGGACTGGGATCGAAGCAAACGCGACTGCCGCGCCGCCGCGCCACCGCAAATACATCTACCAACAACTCCAAATCGTCGCCGTCGGCCTGTCCGTATCCGGCGGCGAAAAACCATCCTGGCGCCGGTCCCTCCAGAGCCGCTTCCCAATCGACCTTATCGCCGGTATAGTACATCGACCGCCGTTTGCCCTCGGAACTGAGGGCGATGACATTGACCGCCGAATGGGCCGCCTCGCCCACCACCTCGACGCCGGCCCCCTGCAACCAACCGCGCACTAAGCCGCCCCAGGCATCTACCCCCACATTGGCATTTAACTGTACCCGTTGCCCCAATTTGCCCAGCACGTAGGCCACAGCGGCGCCATTGCCTCCCAGCGCCACCTCGGTAGGCCGGTCCAATAACTGTACATTGCTGCCCCAGCCGTCTTGGGCCGGACCGCTGGTCTCCTCGACATCACGCACCAGCACGTCGACCGCCGCATTGCTGACCACGCGCACCAGATTGGCGTTGCTTGATTCGTTCATAGCATCACCACCTCAATGTACCGAAACTTTTGCAACTGCTGGTTGGCACCGGCGTTTGGGGGACGGGGTATATCCGTTGCAGGCGACCCATGCTAACCCATCCAGACCCCTTTGCGATGGGAAACCCCGAGGACTTTGCGACATTGGGCGCAGAAGTATACATAGCGCTTGCCCAGGGCCCCTCTAAGCTCGCGGAACCACACGTCCGCAAGCTCCTCCGCGCAATGGGGGCAGAGGGGCTGGATATCGTTTCGCTCTCTCAGATTGACCATAGTCTCAACTCCTATGCTAGCCTTTTAAGGTTTCCCAGGCCGCCTGCATAATCTCCTGGTTTATATTGCCGTTGGCCACTAGCAGATCGTACGGCCCCTCGTAGAGCGATTTCTCTGCCAGAGGCCCGACTATTTTCGCCTGGAAAGCTTCCATGAAACCGTAGCAATTGAAATCCGACCAGATCATCGAGTGTTTTTTTCGCAGCGGCACGGCCGCGATCAAGCCGCTCTCGTTGGCCAGAGTGCCCACGCGGTCGCCAAGGGCGTACAATTGGTCGGTGATGGTATCCATATCAATACGCAGGGCCACCGCCTCGATATCCTCGGCCAGCCCGGCGGGCAAATCGGGCAGGCGCCGGAAGGCCTGGTACAACCACTTGCAATAGGGAGCGTACTGGCGCTTGAGCAGGAAGCATGTGCGCATAGCCACCTGCACAAACCAATTGACATAGGTCTGGGTCGCGACAATATCCCGCCGCTGGGCGCTGCGCCGCACATTGCCCACCAAGTGCATCATGAAGAAGGCGTAGGAGAGCCGCTTGTACCAAACATTGTCCGGGTAGTATTCGAATGGGTCGCGGACCGGCGCCACCAGTGGCGTCGGCTCGTAGAATATCGGCCCTGCGGTATATTCGAACAGGGCCACTTCGGGGATTGTTATCCAATCTTCGTCGGACTCGGGCGCCCGGCCCCTATGCAGGCAGGCGCGCAGATTTTCCGTCGGCGTGAGGACGTAGGCCCTGTTCTTGGGCAAGGTGGTGGAAGTGGACTTGAAGCCGGCGAATTCGGTGGGCAACGCTCGGTCGAGAAAGGCCTGCACCTCGTCGCCCAGCGCCCGTTTATCGCCGTAATTTAGAAAAAGAAAAAAGCGCGGTCCCCAATTGTGATCGCGCGATACTTCGTCGTCGAAGCCGCCAATTTCGCTGCCGCACCCCGACTCGAAACCGCCGGCGACAAGCCCCGCCGCGACGCGGTCGACCAGTTGCGGATAGTGCTCCTGCAACAGGGGCAGGCCCGCTTCAAAAAAGTACTTTCTGGAGAGTTCAATGCCGTTCATCCTTACAGCGGACACACCAATTGCCCGTCGAGCAATTTGTCATTACCCGAATAATCCACTGGCACCTCAATCACGTGCACCCCACCGGCCGCGAGCGTCTCCTGCAATAACCCGGCCAGGTCCTCGCTGCCCTCCACCCGGTGCCCCGCCGCCCCGTAGCTTTCGGCGTAGCGGACAAAATCGGGGTTGCCGTAGTCCAAGCCGAAATTGGCCAGCCCCATAGCCGCCTGTTTCCACTTGATCATGCCGTAGCCATTATCGCGCAAGACCAGCGCTACCACATTCAGCCCCAGCCTGACCGCCGTCTCCAATTCCTGCGAATTCATCATAAAACCACCGTCGCCGCAAATGGCCACCACCTTGCGCTGGGGGTCAATCAGACTGGCCGCCATAGCCGAGGGCAACCCCGCCCCCATTGTCGCCAGGGCGTTGTCGAGCAGCACCGTATTGGGTTGGTGGGCTTTATAATTGAGGGCGAACCAGATCTTGTAGACGCCGTTGTCCAAGGCAATCAGGCCGTCGTCGGGCAGGGCCTGGCGCACCTGAGCCACCAGTCGCTGCGGCAACACCGGAAAGGAATCGTCGTCGTCCCCGTCGGTCAATTTCTCCTCGACCCACTTCTTGACCTCGAGAAAATAGTCGAATTGCCAGTGGCTCTGGGGCTCGACAGTCTGGACGATCTGCCACAAGCTATTGCCGATATCGCCGATCACCTCCAACTGGGGAAAATAGACCGGATCGACTTGGGCCGAAGAGAAATTGACATGGATAACCTGGGCGCCCCCTTCGCGCATAAAAAAAGGCGGCTTCTCGACGACATCGTGGCCGACATTAATAATCAGGTCGGCCCGTTCAATGGCGCAGTGAATGGCGTCGTCGGACGACAGGGCGGCGTTGCCCAAATACAGCGGATGACGCTCGTCGACCACGCCCTTGCCCATTTGCGTGCTGAAGCAGGGGACCCCCGTTTTGTCGATGAATTGCGCCAGCATATTCGAGGTGCGTTTGCGGTTGGCCCCCGCCCCCACCAAAAGCAGCGGTCGGTGCGCCTGCTGGATCATGGCCACCGCCTGGGCCACCGCCTGGGCCTCGGGCACCGGCCGCCGCACCCGGTCTTTGGGGCACAGCGGCGCTTCGGCCTCCTCGGCGGCGATATCCTCGGGCAATTCCAAATGCACCGCCCCGGGCCGCTCCTCCTCGGCCAGGCGAAAGGCCTCCCGCACCCGGGCCGGAATGGTCACACCGCTGACGATCTGGGTGGTATACTTGGTCAACGGCCCCATCATCTCGACCACGTCGACAATCTGGAAATGCCCCTGCTTACTCGATTTGATCGGCTTTTGCCCGGTGATCATCAACAATGGCATACCGCCCAATTGGGCGTAGGCGGCGGCAGTAACAAAATTGGTCGCCCCCGGTCCCAAGGTCGACAGACAGACGCCGGTCTTGCCGGTGAGGCGGCCGTAGGTAGCGGCCATAAAACCGGCGGCCTGCTCGTGGCGCGTGAGAATAAGACGAATAGGCGAATCGCGCAGGGAATCGAGAAAATCGAGATTCTCCTCGCCCGGAATGCCAAATATATATTCCACCCCCTCGGCTTCGAGGGCTTTGACAAATAGATCCGACGCTTTCATTGATAGGGGGCCTTTCCTGGCCATTTAAAGCTCTGATGTCCCTCTAGTCGGCCCGCTCCCGAAACCAAGTCATACCACATCATCTTATTGTATCCCGCCAAGCCCCTTGGGTGGGTCGGCTTTCAGGGGCAGTGGGTGAGCGGGGCGGGGCAGCTGGAGGCCGGGCTGGCGGCGCAGCCGGGTGGGGTAGGGAAGGCCGCAAACGGGCATCACTGCCCCTGAAAGCCGACCCACCCAAGGGGCGCCCCGCAGCGTTGCATCACTGCCCCTGGAAGCCAGCCCACCCAAGGGGCGACCAAACCGGCCATACATTTATCAGATAACAATAAACGGAATTTGGTTTCTAGCGGCTATTTATTGCGCCCATTCCTCCAGCATGCCGATGACCAATTGCCGGGCCTCCTTGCTGGAGAGTTTGGCTTTCTTGCCGCTTTGTTTGAGCAATTCGTTCGTCGTGCTGATCTTGTGCTCAGCGTAGAGTTTGGCGGCCCGCTGGCACAAGTCCCGCACCAGGCGCCGCGCCTGCTCTTCTTCAATATTATAACGCCGCGCCTGCTCATCGATGCCGGCCCGTAGCTCCGTATCGGCATCCGCCTCCTGGTCGATACGGCCGAGCAGATTGACCGCCAAAGCGCGGACATAAGACCGCGGCACCCGGTTGCTGTCGGCCATAGTGACAATCACCGCATCGGTGCGGCCGTTGATATGGCCGGCGCTGAGGCGATGGACGTGGTGGGCCATTTGCCGCACCAGGGTATCGACCTGGGTATCGGTCAAATCGCCGTCTTCGTTTAAGTCATCCACCCACCCGGGCAGCGCCACGACCTGGCGCCGGGCCAGCAGGTGTCGATTGAGCGAGGCGACACTGGGCACCGCTACCACCGGGGCAGACGGGGCGGCGGCCACTTCGGCCGGCGCATCGGTCGGCGGCGCCGGATCCTTTTCCTGTACTGGGTTAGCCGGAGCTTCTGCCGCCTCTTCGACGACAGCCACTTTTTCGGGCTTTTTGGAACCGGCTGGCGGCAATTTGGGCAGCGGTTGGGCCCGGCGCTGCTCGACACCGGCGGCGATTTCCTCTTCCAGATCAACGGGGGGCGGCGGCAAATTGGGCGGTTCGCCGGCCAGGTGTATTTTGCCCTGCCACCACACGGTCTTTTCGCCACGGGCGATCTTTTTGCGCATGGCCAGCCCCGGATTGTCGGAATCGGTCACCAGAAATACGGCGTCGAAACTCATTCCGGGCTGTGGCCGAACGCTCAACCAACTCCACGGTATCGCCACCTCATAGGTATATATGCGACCCCGCCGCACGCTAGCCAATCGCACCGGAACAGCGGCCGATTCCTCACCCCATTGTTGGTGGCCCCACCTATAGGGCTGTTCCTGGTCATTGCCGGGGCCCATCCAGATATTGTACCCCAGCGGGGCCCCTTCGGCGCGCAGAAATATCTTGCAATGATCGTAGTAGAACATCTCGTCCTTGCGCTGCCCGCCCCGTTCCCAAACATGGTCGCCGGGAGCCAACTGGGTCGCGTCCAGCGTATCGTCCTCGACCACGGCGGCCACATACATATGCTCGGCGTCCCACATCAGATAGATATCAACTTCGTGGTCTTCCAAGCCGTTGAAGCCGCCCCGCACCCCAACTTTGTCGCCCCCCGGTCTCAGGGCCAGGGCTTCGGGCCGGCCCCACTCAACTAAAACGCCGTCGATAACAGGCGCTTTTTCCAGGGCCACGACCTGGGCAGACCAGGCCCGTCCAGCCGCGGCCAACAACAGCGCGCACAGCAAAATCCAGGAGCTGCGATACCTATTCGCCCCCTGCATGGCTACCCCCTTTTCGACCCAGTCCGCTATCGAGGCTCGTCATCGGCGGCGTAATCTTCGTCTAATTCGCTGCCTTCGTAGATCCACCCGCATTCGGGACACAAGGGCTGTTGATCTTGTCTGATGACCCCGCACTCAGGGCAGCGGGGCCGGAAGGGCCGGGTGTATTTGAGCACCACGACCACAATGATAATAGCGGCGAAAATTAGGGGCCAGAGCATGGGTAGTCCTCAACCAGCGCGGGCAAACAAACCGCTGCGCCCCAACACCGCGGCCAACGGCACGCCCACCAGCAGACTGGCCCCGGCCTGGATCGTATTGGCCGGCAAACTCGCCAGGGCCGGGGCCCAACTGTAGAGCCGCCATTCGACCAAAAAATACCCCGCCACCATGCACAGCAAACCGACCAGGGCGATACCGCCGCCCAGAATCAGGCCGCCGGGACGGTGCCAGTTGGGCTGTAAGCGCCCGGCCAACCAGCCGACCAGCCCCCCTTCTAGGCCTTTTATTAATAATGTAAAAGGAGCCCAGTGAGCATAGCCGCCGTAGAGATCGGCCAGCGCCGAGCCGACGCCTCCGGCCAAGGCCCCCACCCAGAAGCCCCCCAACAGTCCGGCCACCAACACCACCGAATCGCCGATATTGACGTACCCTTGCGTCGCCGGCACCGGAATGCGGATGGCCAGGGTCGCCACCGCGACCAGAGCCATGAGCAGGGCCAAACGGACCATTTGGGCAATTTTCATAGGGACTAGTCCGTCTTTAAGAAGGCTATTTGGGCAGCCGTAATTTGCGCAATTGCCGCCGCCGTCCCCAGCGACTGCGGCGGACCCGACGCCCCAGAGGGGGCTGCAGACGGCCCTGGCGCTGCAAATCGTCGAGCACCCCGTTGAGGCGATTGGGATAATTGGTGATGATGCCCTGGACACCCATCAGAATTAAATCGCGCATGGCGATCTCCTCGTCTACCGTCCAGCACCACACGCCAATGGCGCGCTTGCGCATTTCCTCCAAAAGCGGCGGGGTCAGGGTGGCGTGCCAAATGGCCAGGGCATTGGCCCCCACGGCCAGCACCTGCTGCACCAATTTGCGGGCTCGAAAACGGGAAGGGGTGGCCGGCAGCTTGCCCATTAGCAACGCCGTGGGAATAGTGGGGGCCAGTAAATTGACCCGCTGCACAATCTGGGGATTAAAAGCCTGGACAATCACCTGCTCTTCGGCCTTCATATCGGCGATAATCTGGAGGACGCGCTCGGCGATAAAATCGGCTTTTATCTCGATCAGGACTAGGGCCCGGTGGCGCGCCAATTCCAAGACTTCTTCCAAAATCGGGACACGCTCGCCGGGAAAATCGGCCCCGTGCCAAGAGCCCGCATCGAGGGCGCGGAGCTCCTCCAGTGAATGGTCCAGTACCGGCCCGGTGCCGTTGCTGGTCCGATCCAACGTCGGATCGTGCAATACTATAATCTGCCCGTCGCGGCTGGCCTGGACGTCGATTTCGAGCACATCGACCCCTATTTCAATAGCCAGCTCCAGGGCCGCCAGCGTATTTTCGGGGGCCAATCCTTGTCCCGAAGCGCCCCGATGGGCAATGCGCACCGGAGGTATCACAGAATCTCAGGCGCCAAATTTAGCCAACCGCCGGGCGTGAGCCAGCCCCAACGCCATCAACGCCGTCGACGGTATCACCCCCAAACTGCCCTGACGACAGCCGCGCTCGCTAAAAGCAGGGACACCGTCGGCCATGGCCCACTCACTGGCGATGGCCAGCGGCACGGGGTGCCAGCTGTGGCCCTGCATGCGCGCCGGGGTGGAGTGATCGCCGGTGACAATAAGGACATCGGGGCCCAAAGCCTCCAACTGCGGGAGATACTGATCGACCTCTTCGAGCAATTCGACTTTTTTGGCGAAGTCGCCGTCCTCGCCGGCGCTGTCGGTCTTTTTGACGTGGACATAGAAAAAATCGTACTCGTCCCAATGCTTTTGCAGTGCCTGGCATTCCGAAGCCAAGTTCCAACCCGTTTCCGCCGCGTCCATACCCACTGTCCGAGCGACGCCGCGATACATGGGATAACCGGCTACAGCCAACGGCCGCAAACCGTATACTTCCTGCATCGGCGCCAGTTCGGGATAGCGCCCAAAACCCCGGATAAGGACCATATTGGCCGGTTGTTCGGCGGCCAATAAGGCCCGGACCTGGCGCAAAAATTCCTCGGCCACTTCCACCATCCGGGCCGCCTCTGGCGTGCGCGCCTCCAGGGCCAGGGGCGGCACCCCCGTCACCTGCGGATCGGAATCGGTTACCGCATCGGCCAGGCCATCACCGCGGAAAACCACCCCCGCCCGATACTCCATTTCAGGTGCGATACGGACTTCGACCCCGGGAATATCAATGGCCCCCAACAATTGGCAAAGCCGTTGGCACTCGGGGGTGGGAATACGTCCGGCGCGCCGATCAGTGACATTAAAATCGGCATCGACGCTGCAAAAATTGAGCCGCGCCGCCACATCCCCGGCCTTGAAATCGAGCCCCAACCCCAACGCCGACAGAGCGCCGCGGCCAATCACATCCTTCCATGGATCGTAACCGAAAAGGGCCAGATGCGCCGGCCCGCTGCCCGGGGTAAAACCCGGGCCCAGGGGCGATATCAGACCGCAACTGCCGCCGCTGGCCAAACGGTCGAGGTTGGGCAGCCGGGCCCGTTCCAACTCCGATTCGCCACCAAAGTCGGGATGCGGCAACCCTCCCAGTCCGTCTATCACCAGCATCAGTATTTTACTGTCGCTGTCGGCCACCCATAAATCACGCGTATACTGAGAACTTATCATATCGTTTCGCACAAATCCTTCAAGACCATTTGCACTGCCCCATTGCCGGTGTAGCTATCCTCTTCTAGAACGAAGGCGGCGGTTACCTCCTGACCGGCATCGATTTCGTCCACTTTAGCCCCTTGGTTCCACCACAGGGCGCTGCAGGTGCGCTGCCCTATACCAAGCGACATTTTCAGATGCGCCCCCTCCCGCCCAATGCGCCCCCGCTCCAAGACGCGGCAGCCCCGCAGCCCAAAAACAGGCACAGAATTGCCCTGGCCGAAGGGCTCCAGGACTTCGAGTTCCTTCAAGGTACTGGCGGCAATATCGTCGGGTTGCAGCATGATATCCACTTCGAGCTTGGCCTGCATATCCCGATCGGCGATATGGGCGTTGGCGTGCTCAATAAAGGCCAACCGAAAAGCCTCGTATTGATCGGCCTCCAGCGAAAACCCGCCGGCCCCGGCATGGCCGCCAAAATGGGTCAGGTACTGACCGCAGGCATTGATCCCGGTGCTGATATCGTAGCCGGGAATACTGCGCGCCGACCCGGTATACGTACCGTCCCCCCGGTCGTCGGTGCAGACCACGGCCGGACGGGCGTATTGATCGGCCAATTTGCTGGCCAACAGACCAATGACGCCCAAATGCCAAGACTCGCCCAAGACAATGATAATGCGGTCGCGCTCTAAATCCTCGGGATCGACCAGATGCAGGGCCTCTTTCAGCCCCTGCCGCTGCAGGCGCTGGCGCCGGGTATTGAGCTGATTGAGCTGGTCGGCCAGGGCAGCGGCCTCGTCGTCGTGCTGGGCGCGCAACAAATCGAGGGCGATATCGGGCTTTTCCAGCCGTCCGGCGACATTGATCCGCGGCCCCAAGTAAAAGCCCACGGCCATAGTATTGAGAGGTTTGTCGGCGTATCCGGCCTTGCTTTTGAGCTGTCTGAGGCCGGGGCGCCGGGTGCGCTCGAGCATTTTCAACCCGTGCTGCACCAGCACCCGATTCTCCCCCATCACCGGGGCGACATCGGCCACTGTGCCCAAGGCCACCAAATCGAGCAATTGGTTGAGGTAGCGCCGCCGCGCCGCCCCGTCCATAAAGGACTCGCTCAGGGCCTGCACCACCTTGAAGGCAAGCCCGACCCCGGCCAAGCCTTTGAAAGGATAAGAACAATCGCGGCGATTCGGGTTGATGATACTGTAGGCCGGAGGCAGTTCGCCCAATTGCTGATGGTGGTCGACCACCACCACATCGATGCCCTCGCTCTGGGCCATTTCCAAAGCCTCGAAGGCGGCGATGCCGTTGTCCACCGTGACGATGAGCTGGGCCCCTTTTTCCAGGGCGCGACGCAAACCGGCCGGTTTGATTCCGTAGCCGTCGCGGTAGCGGTCGGGCAGTATATAATCGCAGGAGGCGTCGACTTGCTGCAAAAAATCGAGCAATAGCGCCGTGCTGGTGACGCCGTCGACGTCGTAATCGCCAAAGACGACGATTTTCTCGCCCTGGCGCACGGCCCGCTCGATGCGCTCGACCCCTGCTTCCAAATCGGTCAGTAAACTGGGCGAATGCAGTTTTTCGGGGCCCGCCGCCAGATCCTCCCGGCTGAAGGATCGCCCCGCCAGGAGCGCCTCGACCAGGGACTGGTACGGCCCGTCGTGGACGATTTCCCAGATCGGGTAGATACGCATAGGTACTCGCGACTAAAGGTCGGTGAAAGAAGGGGGTCGTCAGGGAATATAAGCCCGCCATCCAGGGGCGGCAAGACCCGGCATTGACCGCTCTCCGAGGTCTTGTTTACATTAAAGACTTAGGCCATAACGTGGCCATTCCGGGCGCATTATTTCGCCTTTAGTCCCGGCGCCCGATTCATTATTTATAAGACCGAGGAAACGCCCTTGCGCTCCACTGCGCTGCTGGCCTCCGTCCTGACCGTATTGATCGCCGTCCCCGCCCTGGCCGGGGATAACGCCAATGTCGAGATTGGCCTGGGCCTGCTCACGCCCGAATGCGGCCTGAGCGGCGGCGACCACATTGAATTCGCCCTGGCCGCCCGCAATATGGTAGACGCCCGGCAAATCCTCATCACCTTCGGCTGGTCGCCCAATACCGCCGTGGCCGCGGCCACGGCCCTGGTCCCCGAAGATCTGGCCAACCAGGGGTTCCTCGCCCCATTTGACCCCATCCTCGAAGAAGGCCAAGGCGAACTGGGGATCGCTTCGTTTTCTGCCGGCCTGGAAGGGGAGGCCCTGCTGGCCGTCTTCACTTTGGAACTGGCCCCCCACATTGTCCCCACCGTTGCCGTCGATGTCTGGATTGGGGCCGTCTCCTTGGGCCCCTCCTCCAGTGTCCGCGATATTATTCGCCCTGTCGACGCCCGCCTGCAGCTAAACCGCTGCAACGCCACTGCGGTGACCTTGGAGGCCCAACAGACAGACCGCCTCAACCTGGGATCCAACTACCCCAATCCTTTCAACGCTGCCACTACCATCCCCTTTACCGTGCCCCTGGGATTGACCCAGCCCGTCCAGCTCGATATCGTCAATCTGGCAGGCCAGCGTCTTGCCCGCCTGGTAGACGCAGTCCTGCCCGCCGGCCGCCATCTCCACACCTGGGAAGCCCGCGCCACCGGGGGACACCCCTTGGCCAGCGGCGTGTACTTCTACCGCCTCCGCCTCGGCGCCCAGGAACACATTCGCCCGCTCATGCTGTTGCGCTGAGTTGAGCCATGCCCGACCCGGCCCGCACTGTCGCCCTGCATCTGCTGGAAGCCGTCGAAACCCAGCCGGATTCTTTCGACAGCCTGCTCGAAAGCCGCCCGGTGCGCGATCTGGACGAGCGCGACCGGCGCTTCGTGCGCCAGCTGGTCCTGGGGACCTTGCGCTGGCAGGGCCGCCTCGACTGGATACTAGACCAGTTCACCCGCCGCCCTTTGGCCCAGACTCCGCCCAGGCTACGACAGATCCTGCGGCTGGGGGCGTACCAGCTATTGTGGTTGGACCGGGTTCCGGAGAGGGCCGCGGTACATTCCTCGGTGGAATTGGCCAAGCGCTTCGCTCCGGGCGGCAAGGCCCTAATCAACGCCGTCCTGCGCCAAGTGGTGCGGCGAAGCGCCGATATTTCCTATCCGCCGCGCCAGAGCGATCTAACCGGACACCTGGCAGCCTTCCAATCCCATCCCCGCTGGCTGATCGAACGCTGGCTCAAAAACTGGGGAGAATCCGCCACAGAGGCTCTATTGCAAGCCGCCAATGAGCCCTCTACTACCTTCCTCCGTCTCAACCCCCTGCGCACCGACTCCCAGCGTCTGGCCCAACAGCTGGCCACCGCAGGGGTGCAAGTCGAGGCGGCCGGACCGCTGTCGGGCTTTTTCGCCGCCCAATCCGGCGGCAATCTGTTTTCCTCGCCGGCCTATCGGCAGGGCCTCTTCCAGATACAGGATATCAACGCCGGTCTACCGGTGGCCCTGCTCGACCCGCAACCGGGCGAACGGATACTCGATATGTGCAGCGCCCCGGGCGGCAAAGCCACCCAAATAGCCGAAAGGATGGGCGACAGCGGTCTGGTGCTGGCCGCCGACCGCTCGCCCCAACGCCTGCGGCGAGTCGGCGACAATGCCCGGCGCCTCGGTCTGAACTGTGTCCATCCGCTGGCCTGGGACGCCCGCCGGGAGGGTCTGGGCGGCTTTCACCGGGTCCTGGCCGACGTCCCCTGCACCGGCACCGGCACGTTGGGCCGCAGGCCCGATGCCCGTTGGCGCAAACGACCCGAGCAACTAGCGCAATTGACCGGCCTGCAGGACCAACTCCTGCACCGCGCCTTCGCCTGCTTGCGGCCCGGCGGCGTGCTGGTCTACAGCACCTGCAGCCTGGAGTGCGAAGAAAACGCCGAGCGGGTAGAACGCTTTCTCGCCGCCGAGCCCCGGGCCCGGCTCGAAACGGCCGAGCCCTTTTTCCCCGGCCATCTATGGGCCCAACGCTTCGTCGAGACGCGGCCCGGGCGCGAACCGGGCGACGGCTGTTTCGCCGCCCGCATCATCCACCGGGGCAACGCATGAGAAAATTGATCCGCCACCTCGCCTTCACCCTGACCGTGGCCGCCGCCAGTTTACTGGCCTACCTGGTCCTGTTCGATGGACTGATCATGCCTTTAGTGGTCAGGGTGGAAAAAGTGGTCGTGCCCCAATTGGTCGGCCAGGATACCACCCAAGCCCAGGGCCAACTGGAGCTTTTGGGGCTACGCCTGGCCATTCGCGACAGCGTCTACCGCGAACAGATCCCGGCCGGCCTCATCACCGAGCAGGAGCCCAGCGCCCAACAGCAGATCAAACGGGGTCGGCGCGTATTTATCGACATTAGCCAGGGCGCCCGGCTCTATCCAGTGCCCCAACTGCGCCAGGCCAGTCTGCGCCAGGCCCGCTTCCTGCTGGAAGGCGCCCAACTGCAACTAGGCGAGGTGGCCTATATCTCCTCCGCCACCGTACCCCGGGGCGCCGTCCTCGACCAGGGCGTGGCCCCGGGCACCCAGCTGCCGCGCCGTGCCCGGGTACCCCTGCATATCAGCAGCGGCGACCCGAAAGACCCCAAGCGGGTGCCCCAACTGGTAGGCGCCGCCCTCGATTCAGCCCGCCATATTCTGCAGCTCTTCGAGTTGCAGCTGGGCCAGATCACCCAGAAACGAGACCGCGATAGGCCTCCCGGCACCGTATTGACCCAACAACCGACCGCCGAGGAGCGCCTGCCGCGCTCCAGCCCCGTCGATGTGATAATCAGCGCCTGGCCCCCGAGCCGTCCCGATAGCGGCCAGGGCTTTCAACCCATACCGGAGGACCGCCCATGACCCCCTCCCCCGTCCTTATAGCCCCTTCCGTGCTGGCCGCCGATTTCGGCCGTCTGGCCGACGAAATCCAACGCATCGAGGAAGCCGGCGCCGATTTTCTCCATCTCGATATTATGGACGGCCGTTTCGTGCCCAATATCAGTTTTGGCCTGCCCGTGGTCGAGGCGATCCGCCGGGCCACCCGCCTCAAACTCGACACCCATTTGATGCTGGCTCAACCGTCCCCGTATCTGGCCCCCTTCCGCGATGCCGGCGCCGACTCGCTCACCGTCCACCTCGAAAGCGACGAATCGGTCGGGGATTTACTGGCGGCGATCCTCGCCCTCGACCTGGAATGCGGCCTGGCCGTCAACCCGGCCACTCCAGTAGAGCGTCTCTACCCCTATGCGGCCGACCTAGATCTGGCCCTTATTATGTCGGTCGAGCCGGGTTTTGGCGGCCAGGCCTTTATGCCCGAAGTATTGCCCAAAATCACCGCCCTGAGAGCCCACCTGCAGGAAAGGAACCAATCAGTGCCGATACAAATAGACGGCGGCATCAAGGCCGAAAACGCCGCCGCCTGCCGCCGCGCCGGGGTCCGCCTACTGGTGGCCGGCTCTGCCATTTTCGGCGCCACCGACCCGGCGGCCACCATCCAAACCCTGCGCGGCTGAGCGGTGGCCGCCCGCCAGCAACGGGCATTACCCCACCGCTTCTATCCCTCTATTGCTCAATCGCCCTACTATTACTATCTTTTATAGCTTTTTGCGACGTTAAATTAACGCTGAAATTAAATTATGTTTGACCGGCTAACCGAACGCTTTGACACCATTTTCACCCAGTTGCGCGGCCACGGCAAAATCACCGAGCGCAATATTGACGAATCTCTGCGTGAAATTCGCCGTGCCCTACTCGAAGCCGACGTCAATTTCAAAGTCGCCCGCAGCTTTATTAAGCAGGTCCGCGAGCGCGCCCTGGGCCAACAGGTGATCAAGAGCCTGACCCCGGGCCAGCAAATGGTCAAAGTTGTGCACGAAGAGCTGGTCACCTTATTGGGCACCGAGATCAGCCCGCTCGAACTGGCCCCGAACCCGCCCACTATCATTATGCTGGTGGGCCTGCAGGGTTGCGGCAAGACCACCCTGGCCGGCAAGCTGGCCAACCATTTCAAAAGCCAGGGCCGCCCGCCCATGCTGGTAGCCGGCGATATCTATCGCCCCGCCGCCATCGAGCAATTGCGGACTCTGGGCGGATCGATTGACGTACCGGTCTACAGCAAGGCACCCGGCGCCTCGCCGGTGGATATCTGCCGCGACGGTGTCGCCGAGGCCCGCAATACCAACCGCAGTGTTGTATTGCTCGATACCGCCGGCCGGCTCAGCATTGACGATGCCATGATGGACGAACTCGACCAGATCCAGCGACAGACCAGCCCCCACGAAATTCTTTTCGTGGCCAACAGCATGCTGGGCCAGGACGCAGTGGAAACGGCGAGCCGCTTCCACCAACGGCTCGCCTTTACCGGTTGCGCTCTGACCATGATGGACAGCGACGCCCGCGGTGGTGCCGCCCTATCGCTGCGGGAAGTGACCGGCCAGCCGATCAAATTCATTGGTACGGGTGAAAAAATAGACGGCCTAGAACCCTTCCACCCTGACCGTATGGCTTCGCGCATTCTGGGTATGGGCGATATGCTCTCCCTGGTCGAAAAGGCCGAGCAGGCCTTTGAAAAAGACCAGATGGAGAAAATAGAGGAGCGCATCCGCAAGGAGGGCTTCACCTACGAGGATTTTCTCGATCAACTGCGCACCATTAAGCAGATGGGTCCCCTCGACCAATTGCTGGGCATGATCCCCGGCGTCGGCAAGCAAATGAAGGGCATGCAGGTAGACGACGGCGCCTTTGCCCAAGTCGAGGCCATTATCTGCTCCATGACGCGCCGCGAGCGTTTGCAGCCGCAAATCCTCAACGGCAGTCGCCGCAAAAGAATCGCCCGGGGCAGCGGCACCACCATTCAGGATGTCAACCGCCTTATTAAACAGTTTCAAACCATGCAGAAAATGATGCGACAGATGAATCGCATGAAACCATCGCGCCGCCGCAATATGCGCATGTCGCTGGGATAAACCCAATTTTTCTATGTTCCTCACCCAAGGAGATCCGTAGTGCTCAGACTTCGTTTGGCCCGTTTGGGCAAAAAGAACCGGCCTTTCTACCGTATCGTCGCCATGGATATCAACAAGCCGCGCAATGGCAAAACTCTGGCCCAGGTGGGTACGTATGATCCCATGAACGCCAAAATCGACATCGACGAGGCCGCCGCTTCGCTGTGGCTCGACCGCGGTGCCCAGATGAGCGATACGGTTAAGAACCTGCTCAAGAGCCAGGGCATCCTGTCCCGGCGCCAGGGCCTGGAAGGTCAAACCCGCGCCGATGCCATCAGCCGCGACAAACCGGCCCGGCGCCGCAAGTTGGGCCAGGCCGCCCAGCCCGAAGCCGCAGAGGGCGAAGCCGTTGAGGCACCCGCTGCAGAATAGCGCCGCCGTGGATCGGGTAGCAGTGGGCTTCATCGCCCGCCCCAAGGGGGTGCACGGAGAAGTCAAAATCGAGCCTCTGACCCATTCCCTGGACCGCTTCGACCAGCTGCAACAAGTGGTCCTGCGCCGGGAAGGTCAGCCCGATCAGACATTCGCCCTTGAGTATTGGCGGCCCCAGCATCCGGGCGTACTGATGAAATTCGCCGGTGTCGATACCATTGACGAAGCCCGTCGGTTGCTGATTTCGCGCTATATCACCGTAGCCGCGACGGATGTGCCGTCCCTGCCCGAAGACGTATACTACGTCTACGAACTGGAAGGCTGTCGCGTCGAAGACGAGCAAGGCCGCCCCCTGGGTCGACTAGAAGAAGTGCTCCATATGCCCAGCACCGATGTCTACGTCGTGCGCGACGAGGAGCGCGAAATACTGGTGCCGGCGGTGGCCGATTTCCTCGTTGAGGTCGATCCGGCCCAGAGTCGGGTGGTCGTTAAAGGGATTGAAAATTTGCTGCCGTGAAAATCGAAATTATCAGTATTTTCCCCGATTTTTTCACGGTCCCCTGCAGCACCAGCATATTGGGCCGGGCTCAGCAGCAAGGCAAGGTGGAGATCGTCCTCCACGACCTGCGCGACTTTGCCCAGGATCGCCATCGCAGCGTCGACGATACGCCATACGGCGGCGGCGGCGGCATGGTTTTCAAGCCCGACGTATTGGCCCGGGCTTGGAGTGAATTGGCCCTGGACCGGGGCCACTGCATTTATTTATCGGCCGACGGCCAGGTCCTTGATCAGGAATTGGCCGTGCAATTGTCCCTGCAGGACCATCTGGTCCTGCTCTGCGGCCATTATAAGGGCATCGACGAGCGCTTCCGACAGCGCTATATAGATCGGGAAGTTTCCATTGGGGACTACGTCCTCACCGGCGGCGAGCCAGCCGCCCTGGTTTGCACCGACGCCGTGGTCCGGCTCATCCCCGGTGTCTTAGGCAATTTCAGCTCGGCCCTGGAGGATTCCTTCCAGGACGATCTACTCGATTGCCCCTGGTATACTCGGCCGGCCACTTTCCAGGACGAGGGCATTCCGCCCGTCCTTCTCAGTGGCGACCACGAAGCCGTACGCCAGTGGCGCCGCCGCCAGGCCCTGCGGCGCACATTTGTGCGACGCCCGGATCTGCTCCAACAAGCCGATCTGGACGAGGAAGAGAAACAGCTCATCGACCGGTGGGCGCAAGAATAGCAACGGCCTCGAAAGGCCCCAAAAAAGAGGTAATCACCATGGATATGAGCATTATGCGCGAGTTGGTTTCGGACCAGCTCAAAACCGATCTCCCCGAGTTTGGCGCGGGTGATACCCTGCGTGTCCACGTGCGCGTTATTGAAGGCGACAAAGAACGGATCCAGATCTTTGAAGGGGCCGTGCTACAGCGCAAGGGCTCGGGTATTCAAGAGACCTTCACTATTCGCAAGGTGACCCAAGGCGTCTCCGTCGAGCGCATCTTCCCGCTGCATTCGCCGCGCCTGGCCCAGATCGAAGTGCTGCGTCGGGGCAAGGTCCGCCGCGCCCGTCTCTTTTATCTGCGCGAACGCAAGGGCCGCTCTGCCCGTATCAAGGAAAAACGCTAGCTATGGCCCCCGGCGATCGGGTTTCCCCCTTCACCCGTAAAAACTGGTCGCTTTTCGCCTTGGGACTCTGCCTCATCGGTCTGGGCTATGTCTTCCTCGCCATCCCGCCCGCCGACGGTTTCCTGTCCCTTACCTTGGCGCCGTTGTTGCTGGTAGCCGGCTATTGCGTGGTGGTCCCCCTGTCCATTCTGGCCGTGGATCGCCCCGACGAATCGGCCTGAATTCGCCGATTTTGGAGGATTTATGCCGCCGACCGCAAAAACTGCCCCATTCGACCACGGCCCCTACCGTTTTGAGCAGGTGGCCACAAGTGTCGACTGCCTGGAGGATATTGGCCAACGGGAATTGCATTCCTTTGCTGGGCAAGGCTACCTGGTAATCCGGCGGGCCCTCGACGCCAACCTCATAGAAGGGGCGGGCCAGGCCGTCGATTTCCTGCTCCAGGGCGGCAACCCAGACTTTCGCGGTGTCCAGATTGAGGAAGGCTCCCGAGGGCTCGACCTCGACGCCGACCAGCGCTTGCTGGCCACGCGCAAATTGATGAATTTCGTCGATTTCGACCCCCGCTTTATAGGTCTGGCCCACCACCCCGGCCTATTGACTCTGCTGGAGCAGCTGATGGGCGCCCCGCCTGTCCTCTTCCAGGAGATGGCTCTGCTCAAACCGCCGCGCATCGGCCGCGAAAAACCCTGGCACCAGGACAGCGCCTATTTCAATGTGCCTCTCGGCACCCCCGTCATCGGCGTCTGGATCGCCCTCGATCCTGCGACGCCTGAAAATGGCTGCCTGCACCTGATTCCGGGCTCCCACCGCGAAGATCCCATGCCCCACTTCAAACGCCGCGACTGGCAAATTTGCGACACCGATGTAGCCAGCCAACGCGATGTGATGGTCCCCTTGGAACCGGGTGGCTGTCTGCTATGGCACGGTCAGACACACCACGGCAGCCCGCAAAACCGCACCGACCAGCGCCGCCGCGCCCTGCAATTTCACTACAAACCGCAGGATACGGCCACCATCACCACCCAAGAGCGCATGGCCCTCTACGGCGGTGATGTGCGCGGTGCCACCTGCTAATAGCTGGAAACGAGGAACGGCCGTGAAAAAACGCTCGAAATTGCGCCGCCGGCCCGACGGACGCCCCGAATACCGCAGTGTCGACGATCTGCTTAAAGAGGCCGCCGCCCAAGTCAATAAGGCCGACCAGGGGCGCCCCATCGACCTGAGCGATTATTTTTCCAGCGGCGCTGAAAACCGCATTGGCAACCGCCTCCTCAAAGACAACGAAGTCCTGCCGCAACCCCTGCAGGAGCGCAAAGACGCCGAAGAGTTGCGACGCCGGGCCGAGACCTACCTGCAGAGCGAAACCGCCCGCCTGTCCTGCGAACGCGAGCGCATCGGTGCCGCTGTCCAACCGGTGACGGCCCCCTTCCCCGACCGCGCTACCCTTCTGGCCCTACTCGAACTGGACACCTGGCCCCATTACCTGGCCGACCCCACCGGGACCCCCCTACCGTCCCTAAACCTCTGGCTACAACAGGGCGTGGCGGCGCAGCAGCTCATCACCACCTACAACCGCCAGATAGAAATTGCCCAGACCCAGTATCTCGAACTACTGGAAAAAGCCAACGCCTGCGTCGCGCGCCTCAATATCCAGGTGGCCTTTTCGCCCCACCTAGCGGCCCAGATGCAAATGCCAAAGGACAATACCGCGCAGCGCCGCCAGGTCATCCATTCTCAATTGCCTCCCCTGCTCCCTCTGCCCCGCGACCTGGACCAACGGCTGGCCCGATATTACCGCAGCCTCAAGCCCAATTTCTGGCAGCGCTTAACGGCGCCTTACAGGGCTTCCTAACAGGCACAAAAAAGACCCGAGCAGCTTTAATTTGCTGTGCCGCCCGGGCCTAACCCAAGGAGTTTACGGGTCTTTTTTGAACCTCCTCGTTGCAGTGGTGCATTGTCAAGCCCGTTTTTTCAGGGCCGGGGAAAACTGACCCCCAATATGCCCTCCACGTCCATCGGATCAACACCTATCTGCCGGCGCAGGTTCTCCCGCACCGCCGCGTCGGTCTCCGTATCATGGTCCACAGGTAGCGCCACTCGACGTCCTTCCTGGCGCGCCGATTCGCGGCAGGCCACATCCATCATCAACGAGGCCAGGGCGTCTTCCTCGTCGAATTCGCTAGGCCGCAGACCGCGCACAGCCAAGGCGAAATCGACGACGTGGTCGACCACAGACGGACCGTAATCGGGGCGCCCGTTGCCGGGACTGTCGGCCAGGGGAAAGGGATTGACGTATTCGATCAGCCCGCCGGCCACCTCGGCATAGGTGCGCTGCCAGGCTCCATCAACCACCTCCTGCACCATCGGCGCCACTTCGTCGGCCAGCGAATGGATAGTCTCAACCCCGTATTCGGCATCGGTCCCGGCATCGCCGGCGCGGCGCACCTGCCCCTGGGCCCGGCCAAAGCCAGCGTTTTGCGACTCGGGCGCGCTTTGGTATACCAGTGTCCCCCGTTCACCCTGCCATTCAGTATAACCGGGCCGGGCCAGCCGTCCGAGGAACCCCTTAATATTGGCCGCCTGGTCAACCACCAGCAGATCGCCGGGGAACTGAAAAAAATGGGCCCTGAATTGCTCGCTTTGGTGGAAGCGATGCGGCAGCGAACGAAAAGCCGGCGTCGCCATCCGGTGCTCCACCGCCTGGGCCCACAGCGGCCGCGCCCCGGCAAAGCGGATCCAACGCGAATTATTGTGGTAGCCGGTATGATCGGCATAACTGAAAATGCGACCGATTCGACCAATGGCGCCGCTGGCGTCCAATTGCTGGACGAAGCGGTCGATAGAAAAACGAAAGAAATTTTCACCCACCCGCGCCACCACCCCATTTTCCCGTGCCGCAGTGATCATCGCCCGGCCCTGGGCCACAGTGCTGCACCAGGAGGTTTCGCAGTGGTTGTGAATCCCGTGGCTCGACATATATACCGACAGCGCGTAATGCGACGGCACCGGCGTAACGATAAGGGCCGCTTCCATAGGCCGATCGCTTACCAGGGCGTGAATATCGCCGTAGGCCGGCACGCCCAATTCCTCGCCCATCTGCCCGGCGTGTTCGGCGACCGGATCGTAAACCGCGACGACTTCGACCCAAGGCGCCATAGCGGCAAACAGGGGTCGGTAGATGGTGCGGGCTCGGTTGCCGGTGCCGATAAGAGCGATTTTTACCGGCGTGTCAGGGCGGGGCAACAGACTCATCGGGCCATCTTTCTCTCAGCAAACCACAACCGCCACGGCGTTTCGCCTAAGATCGCCTCCTGTTCGCCCCGGCTCAGACCCAATTCCTCCTGGAACAGGGCCAGATGCTGGGCGTAGGTGGCTGTTTTCAACCAGTGATCGCAGGGAAAATCAGACCCCCACATGCAGCGCTGAGGACCGAAAACCTGGATAAAGTGGCGCAGAGCCGCATGGGTATCGGCAAAGGGATAGGCCCGCTCTGACTTGGTAACCCCAAAGGTCAATTTCATATAGAGTTGGGGAAAACCGTCGAGTTTGCACACCTCCTGCACAGTGGCATCGCCGACCCCGTCGGCTGCTACCTCGGGGTAGGCGCAGTGGTCCAATACCACGGGCACCTGAGGAAATTCCTTCAAAAGCCGCGCCAGGTCCGGCAGGATAGCGCGGTGTCCGTGGGCGCAGACCACCGCGCCCAATCGTTGGGCAGTGGCGAATAGATCGACCGCCCCCCGATGGTAAAAAGGGCCGCCGGCGATGGATTCCAAGCGCAGACCGCGCACATTGCTCTCCTCCACCAACCGGGCCAACTCGGCGGGACTGGTGGCCCCAGCCGGGTCGAGATTGCATACCCCGACAGTCCAATCGGGATTGGCCGCGGCCAGATCGGCAATTAGCCGATTGTCCCATTTATAGGCCGAACCCGTCTGGATCAGGACCGCCCCGGCAACACCGTTGTTCCGGGCCTCGCGGCGCAAATGCTCGATGGTGCCGCTGCCTGCGGGCGGCCGGAAGGGCTTGGCGATCATGGGATAGGCCCCCTCATCGGAATGGTATACATGGGCGTGAGTATCTACAATGCGCATAGTCCGGCTCCAAACGTTTAAGTGGCTGGCCAATTATAGCCTTTCGCCCGAGGGCCGGCAACCGAGGCCGCCTTGACAAGAGCGGACCCTTCGCCCATGGTATGAAAACAAGTGTGCCCATATCCCCCAATACGAGGTTTTCCCATGTCCAATAAAGCCCGTCTCGGCTTCATCGGCGCCGGCTGGTGGGCCACCAGCAACCACATGCCCGTTTTGGCTGCCCGCGACGACGTCGAATTGGTCGGTGTCTGCCGCCTGGGCGCCGAGGCCCTACGGCAAGTCGCCGACAAATTCGGCTTCAGCTATACGACAGAAGACTACCGCGACCTGCTGGCCAATTGCCAATTAGACGGCGTCGTGGTGGCCTCGCCCCATACCCTGCACTACGAACACGCCCGCGCCGCCTTGGAAGCAGGTTTGCACGTAATGTGCGAAAAACCGTTCACCACCCAGGCCGCCCACGCCCGCCAGCTGGTGCGCCTGGCTCAAGAGGGCAACCGCCATCTTCTGGTACCCTACGGCTGGCACTATAAGTCCTTTGTCCAGCAAGCCAAGCAATGGCTCGACCAGGGCCTGATCGGCCGTATCGAATACGTTCTCTGCCATATGGCCTCGCCCATCCGCACCCTGCTGGAAGGCGGCCAGGTCGCCGTCGACGAAATTAGCGGCCAGTCCGACCCCAGCCTGTTCCAGCCCGATCCCAGCACCTGGGCAGACCCGGAAATCGCCGGCGGTGGCTACGGCCACGCCCAGGTATCGCATTCGGCCGGGATCCTATTCTGGCTCACCGGACTGGAACCGCAAAGCGTCTACAGCCTGATGTCGGGGCCCGGAGCCCGCGTCGATCTCTACGATGCCTTGGCAGTGCGCTTCAACGACGGAGTTATAGGCACAGTCAGCGGCGCCGGCGCGGTGCCCGTCGACCGCCCTTTTCAAGTAGACCTGCGCCTCTTTGGCTCGGAAGGTATGCTGCTGCTGGATTGCGAACGGGCGCGCTTGGAATTGCGCCGCAACGACGGCGACCACCGCACCGTCGAACTAGAAACCGACGCCGGAGCCTACGAATGCGACGGCCCGCCGGCCAATTTCGTCGATCTGATCCTGGGCCATACCACCAACAATAACGCCCCGGGGACGGCGGCCATGCGCTCGGTGGAATTGCTCGATGCCGCCTACCGCTCGGCCCAATCCGGCGTCGAGGAACAGGTATAGCTCCCCCGACAGTCCGCCTCCACCGCCACTGAACGCCGCAGAGGATTGCGATATGGCCCCACTCTGGAAACACTACCAAGAACTACGCCCCGACCAACTCGAAGAACTTGTCGCCCAGGCCCCTGTCGCCTACTGGCCCCTGGGCCTGCTCGAACACCACGGCTGGCACCTGCCCATTGGCTTTGACGGTATCAAGGCCGACCGACTATGCCAGCGCCTGGCTCAACGCACCGGCGGCGTTTTACTGCCGGTAATGTGGTGGGGCGGGCTGGGCGGCCACGATGTATTCAAATGGAGTCATTACCAGCGCCCCGAGGCCATCGCCGCGATGCTGGTGGATACGACCCGCCAATTGCTCGCCTACGGCTTCCGCGTCGTCGTCCTGGCCGCCGGCCACTATCCCTGGCAAAGCCTGCTCGACGAGCATCTACCCGCCATCCAAAAAGACCACCCAGAGGCCCTGCTGCTGTGGGGCACCGAAGTAAAAATTGGCGGCGACCTGGGGCTGGGGGGCGACCATGCCGCCCGCGAGGAGACCTCCTATGGGTTGGCCCTTTTCCCCGAATTGGTCGATCTGGGTGCCCTCACCCCGGGGCGCGACGATTCGGTCTGGCCCCAGGGCCAGGCCCCCCCGGCCGACAAGCAGCATCCACACGTGGAATTCGATCCGGCGCAGCCGCTTTTCGCGCAGATGGGCGAGGACGCCCGCACGGCCTCGGCGGCACGCGGTGAAAGCGGATTGGCACGCCTGGTCGATCACCTAGCCCAGCGCATTGCCGCCCATCTGGAGGACGAGTGAACCAACTCGACCCCCTCCAAGAGCGCTACTTGGCGGTGAAGACCGTTATGATGCCGCGCGATACCAATCCGCACGGCACCATTTTCGGCGGCGTCCTGCTCGGCCATATCGATTTGGCCGGGGCCGCCGGGGCCCAACACTACGTCAGTTGCGCCGGCTGGCCCGACCAGCCCATGGTCACCATATCCCTGGAAAAGGTCGAATTCCTCCACCCGGTATTTATCGGCGACATAGTCAGTTTCTGGACCCGGGTACTGCGCGTCGGCCGCACCTCTATCACCATGCACGTCAGCGTCGAGGCCGACCGCCAGGGCCGGGAAGAACCGCTCACCGAAGCGCAGATCACCTACGTGTCCATAGACGACCAGCGCCGCCCGGTACCGCTGCGCGGGCCCGAGGCCGACTAAAAACAGCACAGCTGCAAATTGTTCGGATAGTATCGATTCGTCCCAGAAGACTCCCCCGTATTTCGGGACATCAGTACTCAGAATGCCAGCAAACAGCCCGGAGACCCCCATGTCCGACTTCACCAGCCTGCGTCTCGCCCCCGCCCCCGCCACCCGCAACGCCTGGGAGGACCAACGGCCCGCCCTGCTCAAGGCCATGCAGCAGGTCATGGGCCCCTTGCCCGGGCCTGAAAAACGCTGCCCCCTCCAGGTCCTCCAAGACGAGGAAGTCGATTGCGGCTCGTACGCCCGCCGCCTCATCACCTACCTGGCCGAGCCCGGTTGTCGCGTCCCCGCCTATCTTCTGGTGCCCCATAACGCCCACGCCGCCCCGGTCCCGGCCGTACTCTGCCCCCACCCCACCGATAATCGCAGCGGCCACAAAGTGGTCGTCGGCCTGGGTGGGCGCGAAAACCGCGCCTACGCCAGCGAATTGGCCGAAGCCGGCTTTGTCACCCTGGCCCCCTCCTACCCCCTGCTGGCCGACTATCACCCGGACTGGCGCTCTCTGGGCTACCAATCGGGCACCATGAAAGCCATCTGGGACAATATCCGCGGCCTCGATTTGCTGCAGCAACTGCCCTTTGCCCAGGCCGCCCCCTTTGCCGCTATTGGCCATTCGCTGGGCGGCCATAATTCCGTCTATACCGCTGTCTTCGACCAGCGTATCGGGGTCGTGGTTTCTAGCTGCGGCCTCGATTCGTACCAGGACTATAAGGACGGCGACATAACCGGCTGGACCTCCGACCGATATATGCCGCGTCTCAAAGAGTACGCCCTGGCCGATATTCCCTTCGACTTCCACGATATGATCGCCGCTCTGGCGCCGCGCCCCTGTCTTATTTCGGCTCCCTGGGGCGATAGCAATTTCAAATGGAAAAGCGTCGACGCGGTGGCCCGTGCGGCACGGGCAATTTACGAACTGTACGGGATGCCCGCAGCCCTGGAAGTGATCCACCCCGACTGCGCCCACGATTTTCCCGAAGCCGCCCGCCGACAGGCCTACCACATAATCGCCCAGACTCTGAGGCAATAGCTCCATGCTCTCCGACCCGAAAACGCCGACAATAAGCTATTCCGGGCCCCGGGCATAAATCCCAACCACCGGGAAGCCACCTGACAGCGACATGGATGAATTCAGCGCTTTGCCTCTTGGAATTAGCTCGGGCACCATCACCGCCGCCCCGTTATCCCCGCGCACCTACCAGTTGGCCCAGGCCCATGGTGTGCGAGCCATTGAAATTGGCTACGAACACACCGGCCCCGCTCTGGTTGAAGCGGCCAGCTGGCAAAGTCTGGCCGCAGCCACCCGCCTGGCCCAACCGCCCATATGGTCCGTCCACCTCCCCTACCAGCCCCAGCGAGACTTGTCGGCTCTGGACGAAGACCAGCGGCGCACAGCCGCCGAGCACGCCGTGCAAGGTCTGCAATTGGCCCGGGATCTGGGCGCCGGCCTGGCCGTCTTGCACGCCAGCCAGGACCCCATTGTCCCTGGAAGCCGCGGCACACGCCTCGATAGGGCTCGGGCCAGTCTGGAGGAATTGACCAGAGCCGCGCGAGCTCGACACTTGCGGTTAGCCGTCGAAACGATGCCCCCCCAATGGCTGCCCGCCGGTCTCGACGAAGCCCATTTCCTGGTCGACCACCTCGACCCGACCGTAACCGGCTATTGCCTCGACCCCAACCACGCCAACCTCACCGGCGACCTGGGCAGCATAATCAAAGGCCTGGGTCCACGCATGTGGTCGGTCCATCTGTCGGACAACGACGGCCTGGAACAGCGCCATTGGATGCCCGGCCAAGGAATCATCGACTGGCCGGCCTTTATCGCCGCTCTGCAAGCGGCCAACTACCGGGGCCCCCTCATCTACGAATTAGACCCGCACCCCGAAGGCGCGGAAGAATGCCTGCGGGAAATCGGCGCCAATTACCAGGCGTTGTTCCAGCAGTAATATTTGCGCCCCCGTACTTCAGTCAGCGCCCATCGCTATTTCCACAGCAAGCCGATAACTGGTAGGAAATAGCGCAACGACCTGCCCAAGCGCCTCACCAGCCCTGAGGCTAACCACCGTCCTTGAGATATTGCCCCAATTTCCGCCGCAACCCCGGCGGCAGCCCGGCAATGGTCGCCTTGCGCTGGCCTGGCGGCAACGCCTCCAGCGCCTTGATGACATTATCGCGCGAAACCTGCGGGTTGTAAATGCGCCTTTTCAATTCGGCGGTATTGATCGCGGACTCCGACTCGACAGGGGGACGCCGGGGCGCTTGTCGACGGCGTTCTTTGCGCGCATCGCGCCGCTGCCGACGGTCCGTTTGCGCCTGCTCGGCCAGTTCCCAGTAGCAATCGTCAGCCATAGCTCCATCGACCAATTCCTGCACGAGCCCGTCTAAACGCGCCGCCTCGGTCTCGTCTTGGTCGGCTGCATCGGCCTGCTGCCGACGCAAAAAATGGTATACCGGGTCGTCCCAATAGGGCCCCTCCGGCCGTTCCTGGGTAGAGCCTGAATGTCCTTTGCCAGCCATCGCAATACGCCCCTTTCTAGCCTACCACGGCCATTCGACGGTATTCCAGCTGCCTAAAGTGGCCGCTGGGACACCCCCAAAAGTAAATTGAATCCTCTTGTCTGCAGGGCAGGCAACAACCGAATAGGCCGTGGCAAATTCTTGGCCTCTTCTCTCCACCTGATTGTCTGCCAGGCAGTTCTGCAAGTCCTCCCATTGGGGCTCAACGCCAGGGCGGCACTTTTGCTGCAGCAATATCTCCAACCGCGCCAACCGGCTCCAGCTATCGAACGGCCGACGGTGCGATTCTGCCGCAACCGGGCGACCGATCAGGGCGTGGTTGGTTCGCGCCAGCCATTTGCTATCGAACGATTGCATGGCCCATTGGGAGCAAGCGCATTCAAAGACGGCGGCCTGATCCGACTTGCCATCCACGGCAAAGAGGATCATACCGTCGGTTCTATCGATTGTTCCAAGCAAATGGGAGATATCGGCTACAGTCTCGCAGGTCTCCAGCGCTTCGACCACAAAGCCGTATGTCGGCAACAAGGCTTTCTCGGGATCAGGAGCATCGGCGACCGCCAGATAATCGACATGCAGCCATAGTTGCGATTCATTTATCCCCGCCGTGGTCCAAATATCCCCGGCCAGACCAAAATTCATCGTCGCCAGCCGCCCTGCGATATTGAAAATAGTCGCGTAGCCCCACAATTCCGGGACAAAGGTATCGTTATTGTGGGCAAGCCAGGTCTTGCCGCCCGAACGACAGAAAAGGCTGCTGCACCCTCGATTGAGGCCTAATTCAAGATAGCCCCATTCGGCCACTTTCTCGTAGGCGATCCCACTCCCAAGGGAAAGCCCTGTGAATCTGTCGCGCAAATATTCGGGTAGCGACCCGATCCAGCAGATAGCCTTTCGGCGGCACAAAGCTCTGTCAAAATTTGCTGTCGCGGCGACCCGGCGGGCCATATACCGATCGATATATAGTTCGAAACCGCCTCCCAACGCTCTGCCCAGCTCTACCCCCGCCGAGTGAGCATCTGCGGCCGTAATTTTTATTATCCGAGGAATAGGTTTCATATTTTGGGGCTTATCTGCATGAAGGGACAGCCCGCCCGACACTTGTCGCATCTGCGGATAAGCCCAGTGGCAGGGAAGCAAAATAAAAGCGGGTGGTAACCCATTCGGGTCTCCACCCGCCCCAATGCGGATCCCGCTTGGGCGGCTGACTATAAGTCGAAAACCGCATTGATCGGCGCGGCGTCCTTCCAGGTTCCCAGAGGTTTCCGCGCCGAGGGACCGGCGCCTGCACGCCGTTGTACCCTGTGCCAACAGTAAACGAGCGGGAGAAATAGTGTCAAGTCGTTTTCCCCAACGCCGACGGCACCGGCTCGATCTCTTGGGTAGGCCAGGTAGCCGCCCTACTCCTTGACCGCCCCGGTCGTCAACCCCTGGACGAAATACTTTTGCAGGGCGACGAAGATGGCAATGGGCGGCAGACTAAATACCAGCGAAGCGGCAAATAGCTGATCGTATTTATTGACGTACTGGCCCAGGAAGGCCGAGCGCAGGCCCACCGGGATAGTCATCACTTTAGAGGGGGCGAAGATAAAGGCGAAGAGGAATTCGTTCCACGACAGCAAAAAGGCGAAGGTCCCCACGGCAATTATCGCCGGGGCCGCCAACGGCAGGATAATGCGGTAGAGCAGGGCCACCCGCGAGCAGCCGTCGACCAGGGCCGCCTGTTCCAATTCCTCGGGAATGGCGCGAAAATAACCGTTGAGCAACCAGGTGCAAAAAGGGACGGCAAAACCCGTGTAGATCAGTACCATTCCCGGATACGTATCCAACAGGTTGAGTGCCCGGATCACCTGGAACAACGGAATGAGAATCGACGAGCCGGGCAGCATTTGCGCCATCACCACCAGCATCAGCAACAGCGTGCTGCCGCGGAAACGGAAACGCGCAAATGCGTAGGCCGCGCCAATGCTAAAGACCAGGGCGATACAGGCCGTGGCGGCGGAAATGAAGATGCTATTGAGAAAATAGCGCACAAAAGGGGCCGCATCCCAGAATTCGATATAGGCTTTGAACGTCAACGAACTGGGCCAGACCACCGGCGGTGTCGAGGTTACTTCTGCCAGCGGTCGAAGCGACGTCGAGACCACCCAGATCAACGGCAGGACGAGAAGAAAAACAAAAAGGCCGCCCAGCCCGTAGCCCAGCCAGCTGCGTATCTGCGCCTGCGTCCGCAACCTCATTTGGCGGCCCTCCTGTCGGCGAACAGCACCCGGATGAAGACAATGCTCATGACCAGCAAGAAACTCAGCAGTAGCAGTGAAGCGGCCGCTCCGCGTCCCAGGCGCAAATGCTCAAAACCGATGCGGTAAATGGTGATGGGCACCACCTGCGTCGCTTTGGCCGGACCCCCTTCGGTCATGATGAACAACAGGGCGAAATCGTTAACCATCCAGATGGTGGCAAAGAGGAAAACCACGCCAATGACGTGCCTGAGCTGAGGTAAAGTCACATTCCAGAAACGCTGCAGCACATGGGCCCCGTCGACATGGGCCGCCTCGTACAGATCGGCCGAGACCCCCTGCAGACCGGCCAGCAGCATGATGGTTATATAGGGCATGAAGCGCCAGATATTGGCCACAATAACCGCCGCCATGGCGGTATCGGGCTGGGCCAACCAGGGGACGTTGGTTTCGCTCAACCCCATCGACAGCAGAAAGTGGTTGACCAGGCCGAAACTATCGTGAAATAGCCAGCGCCACATATACCCCGTCACCACCGGGGCAATGGCCCAAGGCACCAACAGAAAACCGGTAAAAACCGGCCTGTATTTTTTTATCTCATTAAATAACAGCGCCATCCCCAGGCCCAAAACCAGGGCCAGCGGCAGGGAAATGATGGTGAATTTCACCGACGCCCAGACGCTGTTGATAAAGGTGCGGCTGCCGAGCAATTTGGCGTAGTGGGCCAGGCCAATGAATTCGTCGCCGCCGCCTTTGAGTAATTTCACTTTGTGCACGCCCATGACCAAATTGCTCAATACCGGATAAAAAATGGTCAGACTCAGCACCAGCATGGCCGGCAGGAGAAAATAATAAGGCGTCAGGCGCCGCAGCGTATGCCTGTTATTAGATGTCATTTAATGTCTCGTCAACCTCCTCGGCCGCCGCGTCGAGGGCTTCCTTAGGCGTCATGACCCCGGCGATGGCCTGATTGACCGCGTCGGCGATATAGCGTTGGACCTCGGTGACAGCCGGATGTCCCGGCCACCCCAGACCGTTGCGCCCGGCCGCCGCCAGCACCTCCAGATCGATATATTCGGATTCGACACCGGGTGCATAAGCCGCCAACTGAGTAGGAATCCCCCCCATGGCCGGAGTGGGCACGGCCCACACCGGATCGTCGACGAAGAGCGCCTTCAATACGGTCCAGGCCTCCTCGGGCACCGGCGAATACCCGGTAACAGACACCATGACCACGTCGAGCAACGTGCGCGACGGCTGCTCGCCCGCCATCTGGATCGGGCCGGGTACCGGGGCCAAGTGTAACTTGTCGCGGTCAAACTGGTAGCGTCCCAGGATCGTATCCTGCCACCAGGGCCCCTCAATGGACAGGGCCGCCTGTTCCGTCGCCCAGTGGGCCGCATTCTCGTCAAAGGCGTAGGCGGCGCTGGCCGGCGGAAAAAACCCCTCTTCCTTCATCTGCACGAGAAATTCCAACGCCGCCACGCCGGCCGGGCCATTGAAGGCCGCCCGGGTCCAATCCTCGTTAAATACCCGGCCACCGGCCTTGTACAGCAGCGGCAAAAAACGATACGCCGTATCGAGATTGACGCCCCCGGGCATAGTAAAGGCGTGGATGCCGGCTTCCTTGAGCACCGGACCCATCGCCCGCATATCCTCCCAGGTGCGCGGCACCGCCAATCCGTATTGGTCGAGAATCCCCTTGTTGACCGCCAGAATAAAGGGCAACATCGTCACCGGAACGCCGTAGTGGCGCTCCTCAAATTTGACCTGCTCCCAGACATTGGGCAAAATGCGCGCCTTGATCTGCGGGAAATCGGCAAAGTTCTCCAGAGGGTACAGGCCCCCCAATTCGCCAAATTCCACCGAGTATTTGTGGTGCACCCGGACTAGGTCGGGGCCTTCGCCGACAATGGTCGACGTAATCAAACTTTCGCGCTGGGTCGCCCAATCTCGGTTTTCCAGGGCAATCTGAATGTCGGTATGGGACTTATTGTACTGCTCGACCGCCTCACGGATCCACTTTTCGTGGCCCGGCACACCGCCAAAATCCCACACCACCACCTGCACCGGCTCGCCCGGGACAGGCCCTTTGGAACCACCACACGCCGCCACAAGCACCAGAACGGCCCCCCAGAATGCACCTGTTAACCTATTCATCTTCATCTCGTATCATCGCCGATAATCCTATTCCATCTTCAACTGGACCTGCCCAATATAGGGGCAGAAACCGGCAGGGCGCAAACGCTGGGCTCGACTATAAATGGCCGGCGGCCGACTCCTGGAGAACGACTTTTTACGGACAAAGTATTCTATCGCTATAGCTATATTGGCCGCATTGGTCCTCTAATACCACCTCAATGGCGACCAGGCCCCCAAGAGCAAAGGGAAAACTTCACGGAACCGGCTTGGCGCCGCAATTATCTTGCCCATAGCAGCCAGAGGCTGCCACAGCGGCCCTGAATCCGGGCACGCCACCGCCGCCAGCAAGACCGACCTCCGATGAGGAATAGGGACTATGTTCGACCGATACCGCCCAATCTTTTTCTTGCTGTGCATTTTGTTAGCCGCTTGCAGCGGCAGTTCCGACGGCCCCACCAGCCCCAACCCGCCGCCGGTGGACAACATTCCACCTGTGGATAATACACCGCCGACAGACAATACTCCACCGGCAGAGACCACTCCACCTGTGGACAATACGCCTCCTGCCGGGGATGCCCCTTCCGCCGCCACGGCAGTAGAATTGACACTGGTTTTCTCGGGCCGCCAGGGATACCGCGACCTCCTTTTCACCCCCTCCGACTCGCCACTGCCCGACGAATTATTCGTTATCAGCTTTCGCGGCGCCGAGGCCATCTGGGTGCGCAACCTGGACACCGATTCGCCCAGCGGCAGTCCTATCCAGAATAGTCTATTCGGTGCCATCGCCGCCGCTATCGACGCCAGCGGCGTTTTTTACTTTGCCTGTTTCACTCCGGTAATGGGCAGCCGTATCGGCGTCATCACCGTGCGCACCCTGGAAAGCCAGACCATAGACTTCCAGTATAACGGGGTCTCCGGCCCCTCTGGCGTGGCCCTGGACGCAACCGGCCGCCTGTTCGTCGCCAATACCAATAACGGCACCCTGTCGCGCATCGACTTTGGCGACGGCGCCACGCCCGACGGCCACCTGGTCGACCAGCTTGCCCAGAACCTGAATTTTGGCTCTCTCAACGAACAGTTGCCCACCCACCTCACCGTCGATCCCGAAGGCCGGCTCTTCTTCTGTGAGCCGGCCGCCTCCCAGATCCGCCTGTGGTCGGAAGACAACGGCCTGCAGATTTTCGCCCAGGGTCTGGCCCAGCCGGTAGGTATCGCCCGGCGCGCCAACGGCAATCTGCTGATCACCAACCATGGCGATGGCACCATCGTCGAATTCAACCTCGACGCCCAGATTGTCCAGCGGCGCGACACCGGCTTGGGCGGCGATAGTCTCTACGGTATTGCGGTACGACAGGACGGCGGCGTCTACATAGTGGCCGACGAAAGCTCGGGCGGCATGGTCTACAGCGTAGATATGTAAAAGAGGCTTTCCCACCACCGCTGCGTCCCCGACAGGGGGGCGCAGCTTTTTTTGTGCCCTGCCAACCCATCTTGACAGGCCCCGTCAAGTTGGGATATCTTGTGTCCCTGACCCAAGATAGCTCCCATTAAATCGCCGTCGAGGAAATCGCCCATGCGCCCAATCCGCCTCATGCCCGTCGCCCTCCTCCTGCTTCTCAGCACCGTCGGCCACGCGCAACAGTCCCCCCTGCACGTTCCTCGACTCATAGACCCGCCGCTGATCGACGGCGACCTGTCCGAATGGAAGGATTTCTCCTTCACCGACGGAATCTGGGATATCTACCGCCTGCGCCATACCCCCTGGTTCGAGGCTCACCGCAACCGCCTCACCGACCACGGCGGCGAGCCCGCCCCCGAGGACGATCTGCAGGCCCGCTACTATATCGCCTGGGATAACCAATATTTATATATGGGCGCCGAAGTCCGCGACAACGCCAACGATGTCGAAGACCCCCAGCACGAGGACAAACGCTGGTATTTCAAGGATTCGGTCTGTTGGTTTATCGAAGGACCCGCCGATAAAGCGCCCGAATGGTTTGGCCAGGGCGATAACGCCTTCTGCTTTGTCGCCGATGCCGCCCGTCCCCCCTATGCGGCCTGGTGGCGCCACGGCGCTCCCAATCAGACCTATATCGAAGAGCCTTTGCCCACCAACGCCGTCGACTACCGCTTTACCTTCAATCCCTGGGGCGACGGGGCGGCCGATTTTATTTTAGAAGCCCGCGTCGATATGGCCCTCACCTTTGGCCACAGCGACCCGCGCTGGAGCCTCCCGCAAATTGGCGACGCCTACGGCCTGGAAATTGTCCACTGCGATCCGGACGGCGGCCCCTATGGCGGCCACTTCATTATCTACGGCACCGGCGACGACGACTCGACCTGGGCCCCGATGGTCCTGGTCGGCCCCCGCCAACCCCTCGACCGACTGGCCGAATAATCCATGACCGCAACGGCAGAGCGACCCAATAGAGGCCTGACACCGCGATCCCTGGTTCTGGGACTTATCCAGGTGCTCATCGTCTGCCTGGGGGCCCCGTACGCCATCTGGGTCCTGGGCTCTTCGGAAATAACCTGGTCCTTCTTTCCCATCAGCGTCGGCTTCCCCTTCGTCTGCCTCATCTTCTTCAATATCCTGCTCAAAAGCATCAAGCGCAGTTGGAGCCTACAGCCGGCCGAAATGATTACCGTGGCGATCATGGGCCTAGTGGTTACCGGAGTCCCCATTTTCATGGTCGGCTATATGCTGTCGATCCCGACCACGCCGCACTATTTCGCCTCGCCCGAAAACCAGTGGGACCAGCATATCCTGCCCTATCTGCCGGAATTCCTTATCCCCTCCAATGCCGGCCTGGCCATGACCTGGTTCTTCGAAGGCCTACCCCTGGGGGAAGCGCCGCCCTGGTCGATTCTGCTCGACGCCTGGGTGATGCCGCTGTTCTGGTGGCTCAGTTTTGTCTGGACCCTGTACTTCGTCTGCTTTGCCATGGTCGTCATTCTGCGCAAACAATGGGTCGAGCGCGAGCGCCTCGCCTTCCCGCTGATGGAAGTGCCCCAGTTGCTGGTCGAAGACTCCGGCGGCGATTCACGGATGCCGGCCATTCTGCGCAACCGCCTGTTCTGGATGGGGGCGGCGATCCCCCTTTTCATTGCGTTGTGGAATATCGTCGGTTTCTTCTACCACTTCTTCCCCGAAATCGCCTGGCAGTACCCCGTGCAATTGGCCCGCGGTTTCCCCACCGTCAATTTTCGCCTCTATTTCCCCATTATCGGCTTCACCTATTTCGTCAATCTCAATGTCTCCTTCAGCATCTGGTTCTTCTATATCGCCCTGCTTTTGGAAGAGGGTCTTTTCAACCGTTTCGGGCTAGGGGTAACCCAGGGGGACGCCTTTGTCTGGGGTCTGCCCTCCACTTCCTGGCAGGCCTGGGGCGCTTTCGTGGTGATGATCCTCTGGGGGCTGTGGATGGCCCGCGACCACCTCAAAGAGGTTTGGCGCAAAACCTGGAACCCCCATTATCCAATCGACGATTCGCGCGAGCTGTTGCCCTACCGCGTCGCCGTGGTGGGCTTCTTCCTCGGCATTATCTACATGCTGTCGTGGCTGCACAAAGCCGGTATGGAATGGCCTGTGGCCGCCCTCTTTCTGGGCTCGGTGCTGCTGGCCTATCTGGGCATTACCCGTCTGGTCATCCAGGCCGGGGTTTACTACCTGACCGCCCCCATTGCCGCCCAGGCCATGACCATGATGACCCTGGGCACATCCACCATCTCGGCACCGGGTCTGGTCGCCCTGGGGGTGAGTTATTCATTTTTCAGCGATGTCCAGTCCATCTTCATGCCCGCCGCCGCCCACGCCGCCAAATTGCAAGATTCTCTGCGCATTAGTCGCCGCAGCCTGGTGCTGGCCATTGGCCTGGCCGTACTGGTGGGTTTTATCGCCTGTATTTCCTATATCCTGTTCATGGCCTACGAACAGGGCGCCTCCAATTTCAATTCCTGGTTCTTCCGCGTCTCCTCCGGGGCCGGGGTGCGCTCCTTTGACGATGCCCTGGCAAAGATCAAGACCCCCGAGGATTTCCATCTGCAAAAACTGACCTTCTTCGGCTCGGGCGCCCTGCTGATGAGCTTCCTCACCTTCATGCAATATCGCTTCACCTGGTGGCCCTTGCACCCCATTGGCCTGGCCATTGGCTCGGTATGGATGATCCGCAACCAGGCCGTGGCCATCTTTATCGCCTGGGCGGCAAAAAGTGTCATTATGCGCTTTGGTGGTATCGATCTCTATCGCAAAGCGGCGCCGTTTTTCGTCGGCCTGATCCTGGGGCATTTCATGGCGGTGGGCATCTCATTTATCGTCGATATGATCTTCTTCCCCGGCAACGGCCATCCCATTCTGCACGGCTAGCCCGTCGCGCCCGGCACCGGGCCCCAATGCCACCGGCAACAGACCATACGACCAAAGAAACGGAACGACCATGACCAGCACAGACCCTGCCCCAACCTCAGGCCAGGCAGCAGCCACCGGGCCCGACCGACCCCAGTCCAAAACCACGACAGCCCCGATCCAAGGATTCGAGCAGGCCCCCACCGATACGGAAGCGGCCAAAGACTGGCAGCCCATATCCGACCGCAAGATTCGGGTGGGAATTGCCGGCTACGGAGTCTGCAATTTTGGCGCTGCGTTTCATTTCCAGGACCACCCAAACGTGACCGTCGCCGCTGTCGCTGAACTAAACCCGGACAAGCGCGCCGAATTGGCCAAGGCATGCCGTTGCGAGAAATCCTACCCAACATGCGAGGAGCTTATCGAGGACGATTCGCTCGAGGCCGTCTTCGTGGCCACCGACGCACCCAGCCACGCCCGCCTGGCCATTGCCGCCCTTAAAGCCGGTAAGCATGTCGCCTCGGCAGTGCCGGCGGTCTTCGGCTCCTTGGAAGAGGCCGAGGCGCTATTTGCCGCCGTCGTGGCATCCGGGCGGCATTATATGATGTTTGAGACGTCCTATTTCCACCAGGACCTCTATTGCATGCGGGAATTGTACCGGGCCGGAAATCTGGGCAAGGTCGTCTACGCCGAGGGCGAGTACTGGCACTATTTTGGCACCCCGCTGGCCGCCCACCAAGATTGGCGCACCGGTCTCCCCCCACAGTGGTACCCCACCCATTCGAATGCCTACTACATGGGCGTGACCGGCGGCAGTTTCACCGAAGTATCCTGCATGGGCATGCCCAGCCCGCTGGCGCATTTGCAGCCGCAGAACAACCAGTTCGGCAACCCTTTTGGCACCGAAATCGCCCTCTTTCGCACCAGCGAAGGCGGCATGGCTCGGATGGCAGTGAGTTGGGATACACCCGGGGAAGGCGGAGAAAAAGGCCGCATCCGCACCGAAAAGGGCACCTTCTACGGCGAGTTCAACAGCGGCCAAAAAGACCAACCGGCGCCCGCCATTAAGCGACCGCCCCTTCCACCAGGGGTCGACGCCGGCGGCCACGGGGGGTCCCACGGCTATCTAATGTGCGAATTCGTCGAGGCCATTCTGCAGGACCGCACGCCCCTTATAGACGTGGCCCAATCGCTGAATATGACCGTCAGCGGCATTGTCGCCCACCAGTCGGCGCTCAAGGACGGCGAATTGCTGCAGATCCCGCAATACGCTCTGTAGAAGGAGTCTAAAAAGGCTTGGCGGCGACGCTGGGCACGCCAGAATTTCACAATTGCTTCTTGGACCGAGAGCAAGGCTGCGAGAGGGCGCCCCCGGGCCCTCCCACAGCCTTGCTCTCTACATTGAGAATCACCCGCCCGGCGGCTTGGCCCCGGGGACGCGATAGATCACCTCGTCCAATTCCCCGCCCCACATGGTCTTGCTGCGTTGCTCGGCAAAGATCGTCCCGCCCAGCGATTCGGGAATTTTGCGACTGGGCGTATTGGCCCGGTCCACCGGGTAAATAAAGTGATCGATCTGCAGCTTTTCCACCGCCCACCGCACCAATGTCCAGATAGCCTCGCGGCCATAGCCCCGGCCGTGGGCGCTTTTCTTTAGCCAAATGCCCAATTCGGGGATCCGCCCCTGGCCCCGCCCTTGACCGTGCAACCCGCAGACGCCCAGAAATTGGTCGTCGTCTTTGCAGATAATGGCGGCGACCAAATCCCGCCCGCCGCGCATGCCTTCAACCGCTCCCCGGATAAAGGCCAGCGTCTCATCGATATTAGCCGCCGGTTTGGGGCCCATATAGCGGGTGATCTCGGCGGTGAATTCGCTAAATATGGCCTCGGCGAAACGCTCGTCGAGGGCCTGCAAATAGATGCGCTCGCCGTCAATGCGCACAGTCTCCAGATCGACCGGATCTTTGCTAGAAAAAGCCATTCTTCGTCTCTTTACTCGTGTCTAAAAAATAGCGTTATGCTTGAGTTGGGCGGGGCGACTCAAACACGGTAATGACAGCCCACACTCTGCTTATTGGCCCAGGCGGCTTGGGCCACTATCACCGCCGCCTGCACCGCATTGCGCAGCCCAATGAGCCCGTCGGTCAATTCCGAGACCTGGTAGAACTGGTCTATCTGGGTTTCCAGGTGGCGCAATTCGCTCAGGGCCCGGCCCAACCGCTCGGTGGTGCGAATCAGGCCGACGTAATTCCACATGACCTGGCGAATAGTATCCCGGTCCTGGGCAATGAGCACCGGATCGGGCGCTTCACCGCCGCTGGAGCGCCAGGCGGGAAAATCGGCCGCTTTCCAGGCCGAGGTCGCTGCCAGCGACGCAGCAATATCGCGCGCCGCCAAGGCCCCCCATACCAACCCTTCCAGCAGCGACGTGCTGGCCAACCGATTGGCCCCGTGTACCCCGGTACAGGCCACCTCGCCCACGGCGTATAGATGGCGGATACTGGTATGCCCCACCCCGTCGCTCCAGACCCCGCCGCAGGCGTAGTGCGCCCCCGGCACCACCGGCACCAGATCGCGAGCGATATCAATCCCGTATTGGGCGCAGGCAGCGGCAATACCAGGGAACCGGGTGCGAATTTCTGCTTCGGGTATATACGAACGCAAATCGAGGAATACACCGCCGACATCGCGGGCCAGCATTTCCTGGCGGATACTGCGGGCCACCACATCGCGCGGGGCCAGATCCTTCCATTGGGAGTCGTAGCGCTGCATAAAAGGCTCGCCGTCTGCGTGCACCAGCCTGGCTCCATCGCCCCGTACCGCCTCGGAAACAAGGAACGCCGGAGCCCCCTCCATGTGGAAGGTGGTGGGATGAAATTGGACAAATTCGCAATTGATTACCCGGGCGCCGGCCCGGTAGGCCATGGCCAGCCCATCGCCGCGGGCCCCGGGCGGGTTGGTGGTGCGTAAAAAAAGCTGCCCCAAGCCGCCGGTAGCCAGCACCGTTTTGCGGGCCAGACAGCAAATTACCTGGCCGCTTTCCTGGTCGAACAAATAGGCCCCGGCACAGGATAGCGGCTCGTACGCCGCCAGTCGGTCGAGGGAATGGTGGTGCGGTGTGAGCAGATCGACAGCAGTGTGGCGATCGAAAAAAGTGATGCGCGGGTGCTGTTGCAAGGCTTCATGCAAAGCCGTCTGCATAGCCCGCCCGGTGGCATCGGCGACGTGGATGATGCGGGCCTGGGAATGGGCCCCTTCGCGGGCCAGATCCAACTCCCCGTCGGCGGCGCGGTCGAAAGCCACGCCCAGCCGCTGCAACAGAATTTCCTCGACCAACCCCGGTCCCTGGCGGGCCAGGATGGTCGCCGCTTCCGGGCTGCTCAGGCCGGCTCCGGCCTGCAGAATATCGCCAACCAATTCTTCGGCGGAATCGTCCTGCCCCTTGTAAATGATGCCCCCCTGGGCCCAATAAGTACTCGCTGCCTGGGGGTCTGGAGCGCGCGTTACCAGCGTCACTTCGACTCCGGCCTCGGCCAATTGCAGGGCGGTCGTGCCCCCGGCTATGCCACAGCCAATAATGAGGACGTCGGTCTCCACCGGCTCATTCATGCGGCCTCTCTCCCAACCGGTCCAATACATTGCGGGTAATGCACTGCACCGCTCGGTCGCCCCCGGCCAATCCGTGCGACCAATCGGTGGTAGCCGCGGTGAAAACCGTGCCCCCGCGCTCATACAGCCCCATGGTCGCGGCCCCGGTACGCCCCTGCTCCCAGCCTTCGTACCAGACGCTGTCGTCGGGATGCCAGCGGGCCGGGCAAGTGCCCAATATGGTAAAATTGTCCGGCGTGCCGAAACGGCCCGTGGGCACCGGCAGACCTTCCTGCCAGACAAATTCGCAGCCGTCGCATTCGTAGCCGACAATGGTATCGGCCCCGCCGAATTCATCGCCCTGCTGCAACCCCGTGCCCTGGTAGATCCAATGCTCGGGCCGATGTACCGTATAAGCACCACTGCCGTTCATAAATTGCCCGTGGCTCAAATGATAACCGCCGTATAGAAAACCCACACCGGTGAGCCGGTTTTCGGGCCGGTCGACCAGATGGTGGCTCCACAAAGTCGACAGCAAGGCGTGGTCGCCTCCGGCGTAGAGCGGGTCCTGGTTGAAGCGCTGCTTCCAACATACCAATGCCCGTCCGTCATCCTCGCTGCGCACTTGCCAGCAAACCGAATTGCCGCTGAAAAAAGCCGCGTTGCCGCCCGCCGCGATAAAAGCTTCGAGGTGATCGCGCATGGGCGCCGACCAATATTCGTCGTGCCCCACGCTCAATACCAGCCGATAGTGCTCCAGCAATTCAGGGCGGAATTCGAGATCGTCGTTGGCCGCGTAATCGAAGCGATACCCTTGCCCTTCGGCCCACTGCACAAAAGCCAGCTCCCAACGGCCAAACAAGCCGGCCGAAGGCCGGTCGAAGGAAACCCGATGCCCCTGCACACCGCCCCGGCCGTGGTAGGCGTACAAGCTGTAGCCGCCCCAATTGTTGTAGGCATTGTAGGTATTGGTCGCCAGCTGCAGCAACATCTTGCTGTCCCGCCCCGGTGCCGCCGCGCGCACGACAAAGTGCAGCACCCCCTCAGCGCGGCGCCGCGTCCGGTGCGTAAAGCCACCGCCGTGGTCTCGCACCGACAGGGTCACCTCGTAGTAGCCGCTGCGCCAGTCGTGGCCCACACCAAAGGCGTGCGCCGGTGGCCAACCGCAGCCCTGCGACGAGGCGTATTCGGGAATATCATAGGCCGCCCCTTTGATTCCCTCCTGGCGCCAGACCACTTCCCTCTCAGCGCCAACGCGGGCCACTTCCAAGTCGAAGGAAGAGGCACTGGTCGAAACATGCAATTGCACTTCGTCTCCGGCCCGATAGCTGAGTTGGCCGGCATAGCCTTCGATATAGAGCGGCCGGAGATCTCGTTCGGCGCGGGGCGGATACTCGCCTGTAGTTTCCACAATAAGTCCCTTTGGTGGCGAATTAGTCGCCTATTTCGGCAGGAACAACGTCTCTTTTCTCGTCGACAAACTGCAATAGCATCAGCCGCGGCACAGCCCGAGCATTGCGGGCCCCGCAGTGAAAGAGCCAGGGGTGGGTCATAAAGACATCACCCGGTTCGCCGCTGCACTCGATAACCTGTAGCCGGTGCCCCTGGCTCGAAGTCGTCGGCCGGGTCAAATTCTCGTGCCGGTCCGGCGCTTCTCCCTTGGCCAATAACTCCCTGAACCAGGGCTCTGCCCTGAGCAGCGCCTTGCGCACCTCAGCCGAATTCCAAGTCCCTTGGGGAGGCTGCTGCTCAATCAAATCGCGCACCAGCTTGTGCGTTCCGGCCGCCACCAGAGTGCCGCCGCCTCCGGGCTCGACCCGATCGAGAAAGACGAATACGGCCACCCGGTTAAAGGCATCGGCCGCATTGCCGGCACGCCCGTCCAAATGCCAGCCGCCACGCGGGATCTCCCATTCCTCGGTATTGGGGAAGGTCACCAATGGCCCACCCCAATACTCGGGCTCCTCCCAGGGGCGAGCGCCAAAGAGCCCGTCTAGCCCCTGGCGTACGACTGGGCTGGCCATTGCCTTGAAAGCGCCGGTCTCACGCGTCTTGCGAAAAAACTTACCGGTGACCTGGCGCCAGGTCTCGGGCTCGTCGCAGCGCATGCCTTTGGCTTCCATGGGCTCCCAGACGCCCTTGCCCAATATCCGCGCATCCTGCGGATCGACGGCCCCGGGCAGCCGCAAGATACCTAGTTCGTCGAATTCCCGCTGTTGATCTTCGGTGAGCATAAATCAGCCTTTAATTTCCCCTTTCTAATTCCAGCTACCAATGAAGGATTTGGGGGCTGGCGGCCGGCGGGGCTCTGTGGGGGAGAGGCGGCGGGGCAGATCGGGGCCGGGACTCATACGGCGCAGCCGTGTGGGGTGCGGTCGGGGGCAGGCCCCGGTCGGGACTCATAGAGCCCCAGAGGCCGGCGGCCCCCAAATCCGCCCTTTGCCGCTTCACCCCACTACCTCCTCCTGCACCACCATCTTCCGTCCATCTTCCAGATAGTCCCGCTGCACATCCGGCGAAATGGTCCGCCACACCAGGAAGCGCTTGCGCAAAACATCCAAAAAGCCCGTATTGAGCCGCCGCCACGAAGCCACATCACCGCTGACCCGCTGCAATTCCATCTCAATGCGGTAAATACCCGGCACATCGTCGGCCGGCAACATCCTCAGACTCACCTGCTGACTGACGCCCAGATCGTAGGGGGCCAGCCACACCTGTAGACGCAGGCGGTACACCGGCTGCCCCGTAGATCCGGCCGAATCAAATTGCACCCCTTCGGTCATGAAATCGCCGACCGAGCCCTCGCCGTAGGCGCCGAACACCCGGTACAGATAGGCGCATACCCCCAGTGCGTCGGCCCCGCCAATGGTGAAGGGGAAGTCAAAACGCCAATCGTCGCCGACCGGATCGGGGAACGACCAGCGTCGGGTGACATCGGGCACCGACATCGAGGCGGCCCTGCGCGCCGGGTAAATAGTCGAGACCACCACCGTGGCCATCACCGTAAACGTCGAGACAATGGCCGACAGCGAAGAGTAATTCATCACCATACCGCCCATCAGGTCGTAGCGGGTCAGCACCAGCGTGGTGGTCTGCCCGACCAGATAGCCGAAGACCGCTCCCAAGGTGGCAAAAACCAGCGATTCGGCAATAAATAGAGCGGCGATATGACTGGGGGCCAGCCCCACCGAACTGTAGACCCCAATCTCTCTGTCGCGCTCGTACACCGATCCCAGCATGGTATTGAGTACGATCAGGGAAGCAATGACCAGCGGAATAATCAAATTGGCCATGCCCGACAGCGAGGCCGTGCCCATCGACGTATAAACCCGCACCCGGCCCCCTTCGCCAACAAATAGCGGCACCGCCACCCGCGAAACAAAATCCTCCACCGCCCCCAGCATGGTGGCGGGGGCGAAATTGGCCAAGGCAATAGAGCGCATACTGCCACCCAGATCAATGACCCGGTCGTAGGGCAGCAAGACGATATTGCCCGCCAGCAAATGGCTAAAGGTCTCAATCGCCGCCGTGTCCTGCTGGCGCGGGTCGAGCCCGGCCATCTCCTCCATCTTCTTGGCCTCGGCCACGGTATCCACCGGCATTAGGCTCTCGTCGTCCAAGTCGCGCACCTGGTCCAGGGCCTCGCCGTCGATCAGGCCGATAACGCGGTACGGTTGCCCCAAAATCCACACCTGGGCGCGGCCAATATCAGCCTCACCGATACCCAGCAAGCCAGCAGTAGTCGCGGGCAAAACGCATACCTGGTCCTCGCCGGGAGCAAACCAGCGACTGTCGGCCCCCACCAGCAAATCCTCGATACCCATCACCTCGCGCTCCTGCGGCGTCAGCCCCAGCAAGCCAAAGGCGAAACTGCGCCTGGTCACATCTTCTTGGCGCCGCTCCAGGTCGATATAGGCCCGCTCGCCGACAATGGGCGAAACATACCAGGACCTAGGCGCCACCTGGGCCTGCTGGCCAAAGGCGCTCTGGGCGTATTCCAACACCGATTGCTGCAGGCCTCGCCAGCCCCTGTCGCGCAATAGGGCGCCTTCATAGGCGGGCGTATTGCCGCGCGGGATCTGGTAGAATTTGAGGAAGCTCTCTACTGAAGTGAAAGCCTGGGCGGTAAAGGTCAACAAAGTAATAGTGACCACCGTCAATCCGGTGCGCAATTTGCGCTTGCGCAGGTTGGAAATCCCCAGGGCAATGGCCGCCGCCGTGGCCGAAAGCCGGCCAATATCGGTCTCGTGGACGCCAGCGGCAGCCCGCTTGCGCTCGGCCACGGCGCGCGTAAAACGCCCCAATATCATGGCTAAGGCGGTGCCGCCGATGGCAAAGATGACAAAGGCGAGAAAAATGATATAGGGCGAAGAGCTCAATTGGAAGGCCGGGTGAATAAAGCGCATGAGGGCGAAGATGGCGATGAAAACCCCCGCCGCCGCACCGATCTGTTTGCGCACGTCGGCAAAACCGAAAAACAGACGCTCGCAGAAAAAGGCAAAAGGCAACAGTAAAGCGAAGTAAAAAATTACCCCGTAGACCGTATCGTCGGCCGTCGCCTTGACATCGGGGTAGCCCCTAGCTTCCAGCCCCCACGCTTTGCGCACCGCCGCATTGAATTGGCTATAGCGGCGCTCCTGCAAATGCCCTTGGGCCTCTTGTAGGGCAATCTGGGCGTCCTCGTGCAATTTGCGAAATTTGTCGTTGCGGACCCCGTATTGGGCCAACTGGGCAATGCGCACCTCATCGAGATACCACATATCCCTGGCCGCCGCGTAGGCCGGCCGCAATACCCGGCCCTCGTCCACGGGGTAGCCCCGACCATAGGCCTTTTTCAACGCCTCTGCATCCAACGTCCCCTGGCGCACGTCCTGCAGCATCAATTCTTCCGGCACCCCGCTCAACAGATAGCGGACACCGAACAGGCTGGTGCTCATCAACGCCTTCACCCGGGTCCCCGGCTTGGCGTAGACCGCCGCCGCCAGGGTCACCTTGCCCTCTTCGGTGCTCTGATTTTCGACGTAATCGGCGCCCCAATACTGCGGCGTACCGTCGCGGTCGTCGAGCACCGTCAAATGGTCGAGGACGGACAGATACTGCGAATCGACGATGTCAAAAAGGCTGAGAGTACGACACTTGAAAACCACCTGCAGCATCTCATTTTCCCACCAGCCCCAAGGGTGTTCCATCGGGTAGGTCTTGTCGCCTTCTTCACCCATATCCGGGGCCGAGACAATACGGCCCTCCGTGTCGATCTCGTAGGCTTTGATGATATTGCTGTAGCGGTTGCGCATAATATCAAAGCGGAACCGCCCCTGGTCGTTGGCCTTGTCGGTAATCAGGGTGCGAATGCCGCCGACGCTATTGGGCCCCAACTGCTGATAGGTTACCAGGGCCTGGGATACCGGCGCCTTGGGTACGGCAAAATTGACCGCCCTATCGAACCAGTAAATAGAGCCTTCGAGACTGTGGCCGTAATCCTCCAGTTCGAGTTTGGTCGGTTTCAGCAAATCGGCGTCGCGGGTGCTCCACAGAGTCATGGCCGTCAGGGTCTCCAACTGCCGCGTCAAATTGTCAAAATCGACCGATTCGGGTAGATCCAGCGGCGTATCGACCAATTCACGGGCGTCGTTGGGGGTGGCCAGGGCCAGGGCTTTCTGGCCGACGAAAGCGGCCGCCTCGCTGGCAAATCCCAGCGGGATGGGCATGAAATTCTTCCACGTCCGCTTGGGCGGGGCCAGCCCTTCGACGTGGCGCGAGGTATCGGCAAAAATCTCCTCGACGGCCAGACTGAGGCGCTTGGAATAGGGCGTCAGCATATATTTGACGTAATTGTCGGTGGCCCAGTTGGAATTGTAAAAGGTGCCCATACCAAAAGAGATGGTGCGACTGTCGCGGCTCGACAAATCGAGCGACAGCATCAAATCGAAATCGATGCGCTCCTCAGGAGCAATAAGTTCGTGAAAATGCTCGCTGCGGCGGGCGTGGCGGTAGAGAAAATCATTGATCCCGGCCAAGCCCTGAAAATGCCCCGATGTGGCCAGGAACAGGACATTGTAATAAGGCTTGTGCTCCTGCAATTTGCGCGCCAGATGCAACAGGGCAACAATGCCAGCCGCATTCTCGGCTCCCGGCGCCAGAGCCGGCACCACCGATACCGCATCGTAATAGGCCTGAATAACAATGGTCTGCTCGGACCACTTTTGCCCTTCGGCGCGGCTTTTGGCGGGCAGCAATTCATCGGAACCCTGCAGCCAGGCGTATATATTGCGCCCTTCCACTTCCTCCCAATCCATTCGCGCCTCGACCCGGGCGGTAGCCGGGCCCTGCTGCAATCGGGCTAATAATTCCAGCGCCTGATCGCGTTCTATCCAAAATCGGGGTACATCGACGGGCACCTTGAGAAATTTGTCGGCGGCCTGACGCTGGTTGATACCGCCGTTGTCGAAAAAGACGATGGCCTGGGCCCCCAGCGAGGCGGCCCCCAAGTAGGACTGACCGCAATCGAAATCCATCAGTACGATGCTGTCTTCCACCTGCTTGCCGTCAAGGCTCGCAGTAGCGCCTTTGCCGCCGTAGATAAGCGGCCCGGCCACACCGCCCTTGGGCAGCGACGAAGTACGGACCCCGTTGGGCCACAGGGCATGTACCGTCAAACGACGGCCATCGACTTCGAGATGGGCGCCTTTATCAATGGGCACAGTCACGGCAAAATTCTCGGAGCGAATATCCTCCAGCCCCAAAACGGCGAATTGGCCCTCGATATAATCGGCGGCGCTCTCGGCCCCAGGATACCCCGGCACCCGCGAGTCCCAGGCGGCAAAGCGCCTGATTTCGGCCTCGATATCGGCGGTAGCGATATCGGCGGCAGCGGCTTTGATACGCTCGGCCTGTGTCTGTTCGACCAGACGCGAGGGCTTGGGGGGGACTGGGTTCCAAGCCCAATAATTGGTCACCGCCCGACTCAAGGCGAGCGGATCGGCGAAATTCATCAAGGCGATCATGGCCAGGGCAAAAACAACCCCGATAAGACTCAATAGCCTGGTCATAGCAACTCCGGCGTCCGGCGGTTAAGCACTCGTATACTCGTTTGGCGCCCTGAATATAGCCCATCTGCACCCGACCTACAACGCGCCGGGCGCGCTACTGCGGCTCATTGATTGTCCTGCCGCGGGCTTTATCTTAATCTTGCGGCGAGCTTCGGCCCAAGCCATTGGCCGCCCAGTTCCTCTGCCAACAGAATACCGAGACCTATGCAGCCAATATGCCTGACCGCCCTCCTCCTCTGCAGCCTGCCATTTACTTTGGCCACTGCCCAGACAGTACCGGGCATTGACGCCTTTTTATGGCTGCCCACCTCACCCGGCCCCGAGCGCGCCCAGGCCCTGGCCGACATCGAGCAGCATTGGCAAGACGGTTTCACCCCAATGATTCTGGAAAGCGCCTATTTTTCGGCCGATGAAAAGGACGCCACCCAATTAATCGACCTGCTGACCCGGGCGACTGGCCAAGATCACGGCCTCGACTTTGACCGCTGGTACCACTGGCTGTGGAACCAGGACCTGGACCTGCACCCCGAATACGCCGATTTCAAAAGCATTGTCTACCGTATCATCGACCCGGCTTTCGCCCAGTATTTTTCCAGCCAACAGCCCGTCCGCATCCGCCTCGACGAAGTGCGCTGGGGCGGGGTCGCCCAGGACGGTATCCCGCCGCTGCGCCAACCGCCCATGCTGAAAGCGACGGCGGCCGACTATTTGGCAGACGACCATATCGTTTTTGGCGTCCAACTCAACGGCGACGCCCGGGCCTACCCCAAACGCATCCTGGCCTGGCACGAAATGTTCGTCGACCAAGTGGGGGGCATCCCCGTCGCCGGGGTCTACTGCACCCTGTGCGGCACTATGGTACTGTACAAAACCCTGCACCAAGGGACCAATCACCAGCTGGGCACCAGCGGCTTCCTCTACCGCTCGAATAAATTGATGTACGACCAGGCTACCCAATCGCTGTGGAGCACTCTGCGGGGTGAGCCGGTCATTGGCCCTCTGGCCACCCAACCCTTTGCCCTGGAGCGTCTCTGGGTGGTAACCACCACTTGGGGCGAATGGCGCCGGCGCCACCCCGACACCCAGGTTATGTCCCTGGATACGGGGCACCAACGCGACTATTCGGAAGGGGCGGCCTACCGCGATTATTTCGCCACCGACAAATTGATGTTCGGTATTCCCCAACACGACGATCGCCTGCTCAATAAGGACGAAGTGCTGGGTCTGGTCGCGGCCCTTGCCCAACCGCTAGCCTTGGCCGTATCCTATCTGGCCGACCACCCCCTCCACCACGACCGCCTGGGGAAAAGCGAACTGGTAGTACTAACCGACCACTCGGGTGCCGCCCGCGCCTACGCCACCGGAGGGCTGCGTTTCAAATCCTGGGATCGGGACCGCACCGCCGTCGATACCCAAGACAACCACTGGACGTTGAGCGAAGAAGCCCTGCACAGCGCCGATGGCCGCAGCCTGCCGCGGCTGCCGGCCCACCGCGCCTTCTGGTTTGGTTGGCAAGCCGCCTATAGCCAAACACGATTAGTGCAGTAGAAGGAGACCAACCATGCCCATCGCCGAAGCATTCAACTACCACCGCATTAGCGACCAAATCGCCACCTCGGGCCAGCCGACCGCGGCGCAATTGCGCCATCTAGCCCAGGAAGGTTTCGTCGCCGTGGTCAATCTGCTGCCCGTCGAATCGAAGAACGCCCTACCAGAGGAACGCTCCATCATCGAGGAACAGGGGCTGGAATACCACCATATTCCGGTGGATTTCGACGACCCGACCGAAGACGACTTCCATATCTTCGCCCACACCCTCGACCAATTGGGCGACAAAAAAGTATTGATTCACTGCGCCGCCAATTACCGCGTCAGCACTTTCTACGCCCTTTACGCCGTCCATAACCTGCAGTGGCCCGAAGGAGAGGCGCTGCAATTGATCGAAGCCGTCTGGGATCCCATTGCCTATCCGCCGTGGGACCAATTTATCGAGGAATTGATCTAACCATGCCCGCTACATTGACCATGCTTCATACCGCCCCGACCCTAGCGCCCCTCTTCGAAGAGCTGGTGCGCCAGCACGACCCCCATATAGCCGTGCGCCATATCGTCGACGAAAGCCTGCTGCAGGAAGCCCGCCAAAACGGTATCACCCCCCAGTTGCGACAGCGCATTCAGGAGCAAATTCTGCAGGCCGCCAACGACCAGGCCGGCGGCGTCCTGTGCACCTGCTCGTCTATCGGTGGCCCGGCCGAAGAGGCCGACGCCCTCACCGCGGTCCCGGTGATCCGCGTTGACCGCCCCATGGCCGCCCGAGCCGTAAGCCTGGGCCAACGCGTCATTATCGCCGCCGCCCTGGCCAGCACCATCGAGCCCACCCGCGATCTGGTCCTGGACGCGGCCCGGCAAGCCGGCAAGGATATAGATATCGTCGAAGTGGCCTGCACACAGGCCTGGGAACGGTTTGAACAGGGCGACCGCCCCGGGTATTGGCAAGCCATCGCCCAGGACCTGCGGCAAAACGCCCACCGCGGCGATGTCATTGTCCTGGCGCAAGCCTCCATGGCCGGTGCCGCCGACTTATGCAGCGATATTTCCATACCGGTTTTGAGCAGTCCGGCCCTGGGCATTGAAGCGGCCGTCGCCCTGTACCGCAGCCAAGCCGGTTAATTTGAAGCCCGCCCAGGAACTATTCACCACCGCCCGCCTGCGCCACCGCGTCGGCCACCCCGATGATCTGGACCCCCTTGTTGCCATTAAGGGCGACGACCGGGTCATGGCCCAGGTCGGCAACGGCCGCGGCATGCCTCGGGGAAAAGTGCGCGGGCGGCTGCACGGCGATATCAATTGGTTCGCCGCCCACGGAGCCGCCCACGGCATCATCGAATCCCGAGAAACCGGGGTCATCGTGGGCTACGGCGGTGTCGGGCGCTACGACCGGGACCGCCCCGACCATTTGGAATTGGGCTACTTATTCCAGGAGGCCTGTTGGGGTCAAGGCCTGGGCAGTGAATTCGTCCAAGGAGCCATCGACTATAGCTTTACCACTCTCGGCGCCACCCTGGTACACGCCTGCGCCATGCCCCAGAACAAGGCATCCTGCCGCATTATGGAAAAATCCGGGATGGTTTTCGAAGGCTATTACCCAGAAACCGACCGCAACGTCTACCAGTTGGCAAGACCCGTTTCTTAAAGAGTGATATGCGCCGTATTTGAACTGCTCGGGACCAATCGTTAATATAGGTCTGTCCGGCGGCGCCTATTGAGCCGCCTCCCTCTCTCCTTCGCCGCCAAGCCCATGCAACGCCTGTCCCCTCTCGTCCTCGCCTTGATCTTAGGGCTATTCTCCTGCAGCCCCACGCAGCAACAGGACGATACCATCACGCTCGAATTCTGGACGATCGCCCTGGGCGATGCCTTCGCCGACTATATAAACGGCATGATCGCCGAATACGAGGCCGATCACCCCGGCGTAAAAATAAAATGGGTCGACGTCAGTGGCGCCGAAGTAGCGGAAAAGTTCCTCGCCGCCCTGGTCGGCGATACGCCCCCCGATCTGGCCAATATCTACGATCTGCCGCGCTTTATTCAGTACGATATCCTCGCCAATATGGACGAGCTGGTCCCCCCCGAGGAAAAGGCCAAACGGCTGGAAAATTTCTGGCGCGGGGTCGGCTATTATCAGGGGTCCAACTACGCCATTCCTTGGTACGCCGGCGTCACCATGATGTGGTATAACCGCGAGCTTTTCGCCCAGGCCGGCCTGGATCCGGACCGACCGCCTAAAACCCTGGACGAAATGCTGGAGATGGGGCGCACCATTCGCCAGAAAACCGGCAAATACGGCGTCTCCTGGCGCCTCCATCCAGCGTTAGTGGCCCCGCCCTGGGCGCTGTTGCGTTACGACGGCTGCTGGCCCTTGTTTGACAAAGAGTACAGCCATACCACCATCAACAATCCGCAGGCCTTGGCGGTATTCCAAAAATGGACCGACGCCTACCAGGACGAAGTGGTGCCCCCCGAAGCCCTGGCCGCATCCCACCGCGACGAAGTCAACTGGTTTATCGAGGGACGCACCGCCATGCTGCCCTTTTCCGGCGGCTGGATCACTCGCTATTTTGACGATACCCACCTGGCCAAGGTCGTGCCGGTAGCCCATCCCCGCGGCGCCCTGGGCCAAGTACTGGCCACCAACCAGATCCTGGTCGTGCCCAAAGGCTCGCCCCACCCCGAACAGGCGGTGGATTTCGGTCTCTTTATCACCAACGACCGCAACCAACTCGAATTTTGCCGCCAGGTCGCCATTTTGCCCTCGACCAAAAAGGCCGCCGCCGATCCCTACTTTCGCCGCCCCCCCGAAAATCTGGCCGACCAGGCCAACCAGCTGTCAGCCCTGGATATTCCCAATTCCTTTGTCATGGCGCCCCCCGACGTACCGGGCTGGAGCCGCATGGAAGACATCCTCTTTGAGGAATTCGCCAAAGCCCTGGCCGGGGTCCAGAGCGCCCAACAAGCCCTCGACCGCATCGAGAGCAAGTGGAATCACCTGCTCGAATACCAATAGGCCCGCAACCATGCACAAGCGCTATACATTCCTCTTTTTCGTTGGCCCGGGTCTCTTGCTGCTGGGAATTTTCTTCGTCTATCCCCTGCTCGACACCCTGTATTTGAGTCTGCACAGCTACAATATCTTCAATCCGCCCGCCTTTGTCGGACTCGACAATTTCCGCCGCGCCCTCGACGACGAACTGTTCTGGCGGGTGCTGGCCAATACCCTGCTCTACGCCTTGATGGTGGTGCCGGCTCTGGTGGTATCGTCCTTTATTCTGGCCCTCCTTTTAAACCAGAGCCTGCGCGGCATCAAGATCTTTCGCACCCTCTACTATATCCCGGTGGTCACCTCCATCGTCGTGGCCGGTATCATCTGGAAGTGGCTCTACAATACCGACGGTCTGATCAACGCCCTGCTCCAGGGTCTGGGGATTAAGGGCCCCTCCTGGCTGGCCGATACACGCGGTATTTTCCAGGCCCTGGCCGATTTCGTGGGCCTGGGCATCCAATCGCCCTGGCTGTCGGAGCCGGGCATCGCCCTCTTTTCGGTGGCCATGGTCACCATCTGGAAAGCCGCCCCGTACTATATGATCATCTATCTGGCCGGCCTCCAGGGCATCCCCGCCGAATTGGAAGAAGCCGCCCGCGTCGACGGGGCCGGCTGGCGCCAGAGCATTCGCCACGTCACCATCCCCACCATCAAGCCGTATACGCTGGTGGTGGCCATTATCGCCACCATTGCCGCCCTGCGCACCTTTGGCGAGGTCTACGTCATGACCTCGGGCGGCCCCTTCCACCGCACCAACCTGCTGGCCTACTATATCTACACCCTGGGCTTCAAATACCTCGAAGTAGGCTACGCCGCCGCCGTCTCGCTCATTCTGCTACTAGTCATCCTGGTCTTCTCGCTGATCAATTTCCGCCTGGCCGGCGGCGACTCGAACGAATAAACCATGCCGCGATTCCTTGCCCCCTACCTGCCCTATTTGCCGTTGCTACTCGTCGGCGTGGTGCTATTGGCTCCCTTCGCCTGGCTGCTGTCCACCGCCCTCAAAGCCGAATCGGCCGATCTCTTCGCCTATCCGCCGCAGTGGATCCCCGATCCCGTGGTCTGGGGCAATTTCGTCAAAGCCTGGAATATCCTGCCCTTTGAGCGCTATATCTTCAATACGTTCTTCATCGCCATCACCACGGTCATACTCAATTTATTCTTCTGCTCCCTCACCGGCTACGCCCTGGCGCGGATGCGCTTTCCCGGCCGCCAGGTCATTCTCTACGCCGTTTTGGCCACCACCATGGTGCCTTTCCAGGTGCTGCTGATTCCGCTCTTTATCGTCACCTTAAAGCTGGGTCTGGTCGACACCTACGCCGGTGTCATTCTGCCGGTGGCGGTCAACGCCTTCGGCATTTTCCTCCTGCGGCAGGCCTTTTCCACCGTCCCCCTGGCCATAGAGGACGCCGCCCGCATCGACGGCTGCAGCGAATTCAACATTTACGCCCGCATTATGCTGCCGCTAATCAAACCGGCCCTGGCCACCCAGGCCGCCTTTACCTTTGTGGCCCAATGGAACGATTTTATCTGGCCGCTGGTGGTGCTCAAATCGCGCGAGCTGTATACCCTGCAATTGGGCCTGGCCAGCCTTCAGGGCGTCTTTGGCGTCAACTGGCGCTATATCTCGGCCGCCTCGGTCATCGCCTTGATACCTACCGTGCTGTTCTTCCTCTTCACCCAGCGTTTTTTCACCCAGGGCCTGACCAGCGGCGCCGTCAAGGAGTAGACTGTGCAAATCACTCGCGTCGAAGCCATCCCCATTCTCGTACCGCTCAAACAGGGTCTGACCACCAAGACGGCCCACGGCGAGCATATCGACAGTCCTTATGTTATAGTCCTGATCCACACAGATTCCGGTTTAATCGGATTGGGCGAAGCCACCCTGGCGCCGCGCTGGAGCGGCGAGACCAGCCCGGGCTGCGTGGCGGCGATAAACGGCCTGCTCGGGCCTTTATTGGTAGGCCAAGACCCCACCCAAATAACGGCCCTGCGCCAGCTTATCGACGGGGCCATCACCGCCAACCCCTTCACCCGGGCGGCGGTGGAAATGGCGCTGTGGGATCTGACCGGCAAGGCCGCCGGGCTGCCGGTCTACCAATTATTGGGCGGTATGGTGCTGAAGGAGATTCCCATTAAAATGGTCGTCGGCGCCTTCCCCGTGCCCCAGGCCGAAGCCCTGGCCCAACGCTTCCTCGATTGGGGGGTGGACTGCCTGAAAGTGAAAGTAGGGCTCGATCCGGTCACCGATTTCCAACGCGTCGAAGCCGTGCGCCGCCTGGCCGGCCCCCAAATGCCCATTGGCATCGACGCCAATTGCGGCTGGGACCTGCCCACTGCCCGCCGCCTGCTCGACCAATTGGCGCCGCTTGATATCCTCTTTGCCGAACAACCTATCCCGCCCCACGACGTCGAGGCCCTAGCACAATTGCGCCACCACAGCCCCATCCCCATCATGGCCGATGAGAGCATCTTCACCCTGTCCGACGCCTGGGCCGTGACCGCTGGTCGGGCCGCCGATGTGTTGAGCGTTTACCCGGGCAAACACGGCGGTATAGGGACCACTCTGGAAATTTGCCACCTGGCCCGGGCCGGGGGCATCGTCTGTCATATGGGCAGCAATCTGGAACTGGGCATTGCCACTGCCGCCATGCTGCACCTAGCCGCCGCCGTGCCCGCCATTGCCAGCCAGACCTATCCAGCCGACCTGATCGGCCCGCTCTACCACGAAGCCGATATGATCAGCCAGCCGCTGGACTTGGGCCCCAAAATCGCCCGCCCGCCTGCAGGCCCCGGCCTGGGCGTGGAATTGGACCAGCAACAACTGGCCCGCTGGCGCGCCGATTGAAATGCCCTCTCGGAAAGGATCTCGATGAACCTGCGCGAAGCGGTCGCCGACTATGGCACTTCTGAGCATTTTTCGCTGCTGGAGGCCAGTCTCAAGCCCCGGGCCGAAGCCATCCTGTCCCACTGGTGCGACCAAGTGGGGCCGGCACCCAGCCTGGCTAACCTAGCCCCGAGCCTGGAAGGCTTGGCCCAGCTGGATCTACCCTTGGCCGCCCGTCGCAACGCCCCGCAACTGCTGAGCGCTTTTTTCGCTTATCTGGCGACCACCGGCCATTTTGCCGACGCCGGTCTATGGGCCGACTGTGTGGACGATCTCCAAGCCGACTACGCCGCCCGCTTCCGCGACGACGGCTCCTTCCGGGGCCAGACGCAAAAACAGAAGCTGCCCAAAGTGGGGCGTAATGAGCCTTGCCCCTGCGGCAGCGGCCTAAAATTCAAAAAGTGCTGCATCGCCCTGCTTTCCTGAAAATCAAATAGCCAGGCCTACACGGCTGAGCCGCCCAACCGTCTCCCAGCGCCCGACCGAAGGGAACCCCATGCGCTATCCCCTAGCCCTAGTCTGTCTGTTGCTAGCCCGTGCCGCCACCGCCCAGGACGACCTGCCGCACCACACGATCCGCCACAGCGCCGGCCCCATTGTCCTGGACGGCCGCCTCGACGAGGCTTCCTGGCAGGCGGCGGAGATCATCGACCAGTTTACCTTTCCTTGGTGGAGTGAAGGCGCCAAGGACCGCACCGAAGCCCGCCTGCTGTGGGACCAGACCGCCCTTTACGTCGCCTTCACCGCCTACGATCCGCATATTTCGGCGACGCTGACCCAGCGCGACAGCCCGGTCTCGCGCGATGATTGCGTCGAAGTCTTCATCGCCCCCGATAGCAGCCGGGTAACAACCTATTTCAATTTTGAATTCAACGCCCTGGGGACTATCCTCGACCGCTCGCCACGTGATAAGCGCTCAAAAAAATGGAACGGCGAGGGGGTGAAAATCGCCCTCGATATCCAGGGCACGCTGAATAATGAGACCGACCGCGATAGCCTATGGGTAGCCGAAATAGCGCTACCCTTCGCCGTCTTCGCCCCCTATGCGCCCAACCTGCCGCCGGCCGACGGCGATACTTGGCGCCTCAATCTGTACCGCACCGGCGGCCAGGTAAACCTGCAGTATATCACCTGGTCCGACACTCGGGTACCCAAGCCCCAATTCCACGCGCCCGAGCGTTTCGGGGTGGTGCATTTTAGCGCTCGCCCTGTAGACCAAGCCGACTAGGACGGGATCAGTGTGGTACAACAAACTGCTCTATAAAGCCTATAAGCTGGGAAATTATTTCACCCGACCACTTACCGTGGGGGTACGCCTACTGCCCATAAAAGGGGATGAAATAGTCTTAGTCCGGCACACCTACCAAAATTCCTGGTACCTGCCCGGGGGCGGCGTCAAAAAGGGCGAGACCTTGGAACAAGCGATCCGCCGAGAGGCCCAGGAAGAATTGGGCGCCGACCTCCATGCACTACACTTGTTCGGCGTCTACTCCAATTTCTACGAATACAAAAACGACCATATTGCCGTATTCCTCACCCGAGATTTCTCTTTGCAGGGGGCCAGCGATTACGAAATAGAACGGGTTGAAACGTTCCCCCTTACCGCCCTACCCGAGGATCTATCGCCGGGCAGCAAAAGGCGGGTCGAGGAATACCGCCAGTACGATTTCCCCTATTTTGGCCGCTGGTGATACCATAGCCCCCGGCCGTGATCGACCGCGCCAGCCCATTGCAAACAGCAGAGGAAAAAACCGGTGGATGACATATCGGCCTTTACAAAAGTAGCCGAGCGATGTTTGGCGTTTTACGATCTGCCGTACACACGGATCGACTTTATCCGTCATAACGAAAACGCGACTTTTTATGTAGAATTGGCCGCCCGTCGCCGCCCCGTTGTGCTCCGGCTCCACCAGCCCGCAATAAGCGGCTTGGCCCAGGAACATAGGACGCCCCAGGCCCTTGAATCCGTCCTCGAATGGATGGAGTCGATCGCAGAAAATACCGATTTAACAGTACAGAAACCGGTTCGATCAAAAGACGGCTCCCTCGTAGTCGCAGTAGAGGACGACAAGGGAGCGGTGATCCATTGCTCTATATCGGAATGGATTGATGGCGATGTCCTCGATCAAGAGCATGGCCGGGCGGCAGACCATGTCCGCGCCTTTGGCGCCGTTGTGGCAAAGCTACAGAATTATAGCTCGTCCTGGTCCCCGCCAGCCGGTTTCTGTCGACCGTGCTATGGAGCGGGATTCCTGTCAGGCGTGGCCGACAGACTTCGGTTGGGCTTTGCAACGGCCCCTTTCGACAAAAGTGATTTTGTCCCCATCAGTCGGGCTATTGATAAAATCACATCCCTTGTCGAATCGGCAAAAGAGACATCGGACCAATGGGGTCTTGTCCATATGGACCTCCAAGGCGGAAATATCCTGGTCCACAACAACGAAGTACGGCTTATCGACTTCACCTTGTGTGGGTGGGGATCCTATCTATTTGAAAGCGGCATGGCTATTTCCTGCCTGCAGGCTAAATGGCACCCGTGTTTCCTCTCGGGCTACAAGTCTTTGCGCCCGCTTAAAACATCGGCCTTTAGCCACCTAGAAGCCGGTGCGATACTGGGTATTCTGGCGGCGTATTCATACCATATAGCCAATCCCAAATCCCATGAATGGATTGTACCCAGGGTCCAAGTAGTGGCGCATGACTATTGCGGTAAATTTTTGGCGGACCAGCGTTTTCTGTTGGATATGTAGGAATTTTCGCCGGCAATGCGCTCAGTCAGCCTCCTGCAACCAGCGGGCCCACCAGTCGTAAGCGTCTTCCTGCATGGATCCGTCAAATTTGTGCCCGCCCGGATAAAAGCACCCCTGGTAGCGATCAGAAGCCCCGGCCTTGCGGTAAACCACCTTGAGGATGCGGTCGGCCTGCTGCATGCCCTCCAGGGAGTAGAGCGGGTCTTCGGTGCAATTCTGCACCAAGGTCGGCAGAGGCACCCGCAGGCCCAAAATTTCGGGAAAATCGAAGAAACGCGGGGCCAAGGGCAAAAAACTCATCCAGGTATGGGTATAACTTTTGTAGCAGAGGAAATCCCGCCAAGTGCTCATAAACCCCATGCATATAGCCGCCCGGATGCGCGGGTCCGTCCCAGCCAGAAAGACCGTGCGCAACCCGCCCCCCGATAAGCCGCCGCACCCTACCCGTCCTTCATCGACATCGGCCCGCCCGCATAAATAATCGAGGGCCTTGCGATCCTCGGCCAGAAAGACGCCCGGCCAGGTGGTACCGGCGCAAAACAGCGACTTGGCCACGACCTCCTCCTGGTCTGCGGCCCATTGGTTATAAGCCAATACTTCAGCGGTTGATTCAGATTTCTTGTCGCGGCGCCCGCCCGCCAGTCGGGACGGCACATCGGCGTAATTGATGCGCCTGCTGCCAAAGAGAAAGCCGTCGTGGACCAGCACCGCAAAACCGCGGCGGGCTATTTCGTTGGCCCATCCTTTGTCGTCGTAGTGGTCCCGTTGATGCTCGGCGATGAGTGGATGGCGCCGCCCCGGCAGCCGCACGATCTTGCGTACCCCAAAATACTTGCGACCGCCGTGGTCGTGCAGAGCCAGAATAGCCGGCAACCGACCGCGAGCCCCTTCGGGCTTGAGGAATACCGCCCGAGTGCGCGGCCCGGCGGGCAGCTGCCAGGACAACTCTTCAATATCGAGCTTATCGTAGGTATAGCGCTTGTCCACCCTGGCGCGGATCTTCCCCCGCATGGACGGTTCGCAGAGAAGTTCAGTGGCTTTGGCCCTGGCCTCTTCCTGCCACGTTTTCAGATCTGTAAACGAAGCCCGGCGAAAGGATAATTCGGCCGGCCCCTTCGGTAATAGCCCATCGGCCCAGTCGCCGTAAGCGCCCAACATATTCTGTTCCATACTATACCTTTATTTTTTTAAGGGCCCCAAATACGGGGCCTTCGTCCAAGAAGAAAGGGACAGACGCTGGGCGACCCAATTTCATAGATCCCCAGCCATAATCACCCGCGTCCGCTCGTTCCAAAGATACGTCCCGACAATTTCAAGCCCAGCGCGGAGATTCAATTGCAGCATCGGCGCATTGGTATGCACCAGCGTCGTTTCGACCGATTTGTATCCCTGCGACCGAGCCCAATGATGCTGACGCCCCATAAGGCCGAGGGCGATCCCCTGACGGCGATGTTCCGGGTGGATCCCACCGAGCCAACTGTAATAACGCGTCGGCGCCAAGGCATAGCCAACCTTGAACCCGACCATCCTCTGCACCCGGGCGACCTGGACCGAAACATCGGGCATATGCGCCAATCTCCAGACCAGATCGTCTCGGTCCCAGTCGCCGAATACCTGTTGGCACAATTGATGCAGATCAGCTACAAATGACTCATCGCAGGGCTGCGTGACAGCGCAATATTCGACCAATCGAAAGCCTCCCTTCGTCGGCTCAACACCCGGCCGTGCATTTTTTCTTTTTTGTGGCCTCTATCACAAATCCCGCTTTGGGTAGTTGCTATCTTTAATAGCATGAATAGCATGAAACCTTTCGACCAACACTCTCATTCGGAATACCCCTTGCCCAAGACGCCTTTCTCCAAAGGCCCTGGGTTCCGCGTATCCCTGGACTATATCAATCCCTTCACCGCCTTTATAGCTGTCCTGATCGGCTGCTGTTGGCTGATCGAGGCTCTCCTATACTAAGGGGTCAATGTCCACCAAACCAGCACCGCCCTAACACCACTATTTCAAAGCTTCGAGGTATGCGGCGTAAGGCCCCGATAGTCGAAGACCGCTCGTGGGGAGACGCCGCATAAGCAGGTGCGGCATGGGGCGTGCCGTCGCCGCCGTTTTTGACACTGTTTCGCCTTTCTGTCTATCGTCTTTGTATGGTCCTCGACGTACCTGCGCCGGGGAGCCTACAGGCGCGGTGGATGCACAAAGGGCTACGGCGCGAATGCGCTCAGCTTCCTTCGCCGGGGAGTGGGTGGGTCCTGAATAGGGCACTTACCCGCTTTTTTTCGTACCCGCTATTTTGCTTGACATTATTGGGGCTCTCCGCTTATTGTTCCCGCAGGACTTAGCCGCCCTAGTGGCCTGCCAAGTCTACTGGCGCGGGGCCGCCGCTCTCTACCTGGCCGCCCGAATGGGCTTGCCCCGCGTTGGGGGCGGGCTCGACAACCTGAATAGGTGATCACCCGCCTTTTTTGTGCCCTCCCCATTTGCTTGACACTATTTAGCCTCTTGGACTACCGTCTTCCCACGGCCGGGCGGGCTGGTGCGTACCCCGGCTTTACTGGTGTGGGGGGCAGTTCCCCAGGGCTGCACAACCGCGAATGCGGTCTCTGCGTTGGGAAACGGACGGGCCACCCCGAATGGGAAACCCCTCCGTTTTTTTGCCCTCCCCATTCTCTTGACATTATTTAGCCTCTTGACGTACAGTCTATACACGGCCGGAGCGTGAACGCGTACCGGCCCTACCGACGCGGAGCCCGAATGGGCCCCCCCGCGCCGGGAAGCGGACGGGGTACCTGAATAGGCCCCGCCCGCTTTTTTGTATCCCCTTTCCTGCTTGACACTATTTCACCCCTGGGCGTATCGTCGTTTCAAGGGCCGGCGAATGTCTGGTCTTACTGACGCGGTGGGGGTTCGTGAATGCGGGCCAATTCCGATGCATATCGGAAGACCGCCGCGCCAGGGAGCCGGGGCTCCGAATGGAGCCCCGGCTTTTTTGTATTTGGCCCGTATTAATCCCGCCTACAGAGCCGCCTTTAACCGACGTATCGCCGCCTCGTGCGCCTCAATGGCCTGCTCAGAGGTCGCTCTCACTTTGGTTGATGGGATGGCCTGTATGTGATAACTGGACTTTTGCAAAACGCGGTTAGTATGCATTAATTGGTGCAAAATGTAGTCATTCCCCACCCCCTGTCTCGGATTGGATGCCATGCCTGCCATTATCGGCTTTCCCACGGTGGTTGAAG
>WLWI01000207.1_pt1 | contig 71804 bp, 52 predicted proteins | sample 6701501 | NCBI WGS metagenome assembly WLWI01 (sample SAMN12718690, study PRJNA515312) | sponge metagenome | isolation source: marine sponge | host: Mycale hentscheli | place: New Zealand: South Island, Marlborough, Capsize Point | collected 2014-11-01 | reverse complement strand
GTGCCGTTTCGATATAGGTAACTTTCTCGGCTTCACTCAGTCCCATGGGCGATTCTCCTGGTTGGGGGAACCCAAGATAACCCAACCGCCCCTATGGAACGACTTTTTTATTGGAAACGCCTAAGTAAAGATGTGCTTGTTACGTTGGATCCCGAGATCGAAATCCGACCCCTTGAGATTAACACCGAAGAAGCCATTCGATATGGTCTATCACTTCGCCCGCGACTTCGCGCCTTGGAAATTGCCAAGAAGAAAGAGACCATAGACCTCGACAATACCAAAGGGCGAAATTCCTTTCACCTCGATTTGGAACTAACCTACGGTTTGGAAAAGCAGGATGAAGTTTTCAACGAGCTGTGGGATCAATATGACAACAGCTATTCTGTCTCCGTCGAAGCCTATATCCCTATATGGGACTGGGGCCGACGCAAGACATTGATTGCTGCAGACGCGATCAGTGTGCGCAGGTCTGAGCTGGCCATTGAGGAATTCCAAGAAAAAGTAGAGATCGATATTCGCAACGGGATTGAAGACCTGCAGGAATTCCAACGCCGCACACTGACGATGGCAGAGCATTTGGAAACATCGGAATCACTGATTGAGGCGAGCATCGAGCAATACGAAGACGGCAAGATGGCTTTACCGGATCTTCTGCGCAATATCAAGACCCAATCAGAAACAGGTCGCGCTTTCCTCGACGCATATCTCGGATACAGGAAATCGACTTTGTCTCTGATGACCAAGACTTATTATGACTTCGAGTTTGGGCAACCACTAATCGAGCGATTCCAGGTCCAGCGTAAGTAGGTGCCCGATCCATCGACTTGAGTGAAATCCGAAACACTAGAAAGAAGGGTTTTCTAAATGGGCAAAACAACGATCACGATCGAAAACGAATCCTTCCTGATAAACGGTAAGGCGACTTATTCGGAGATCAGCACGAGCAAACCGGAAGCACATGGGTTGCTCATGAACGCCCGTTTCATTCAGGGCATCTTCGACGATAAGGCAGACCCCGCCCGTTTCGCCAGGTGGGGGCACCCGGAATGGAATCCAGCGGCCAATACGCAAGCCCTTGTCGATGCGCTCCCAGAATGGTATAGCTACGGCCTTCGGGCCTTTACCGTCGGATTTCAAGGGGGAGGGCCCTGCTTCACCATCGGCAACGATACAATCCATAACAACCCGTTTGGGGAAGACGGAACCCAACTCGATCCCGCCTATGCCGAACGCATGGACGCCCTAATACGAGGGGCCGACGAAGAGGGGATAGCCGTCATTGTCAGTTATTTTTACGGTTCTCAAGCCCGTCGTCTCAAGGACGGACGTGCCGTTCGCAACGCTGTCGTGGGCGCTTCTAAATTCCTCAAGGAAGGCGGGTATACAAACGCCCTGATTGAAATCGCCAATGAAATGAATATCGGCTCGTTCAGGGAACATCCGATTATACGTGAGCCCGAAGGAATGGCCTCTCTGATCGACCTGGCGCGCGAGGCTTCCGGAGGGATGGCCGTTGGCTGCAGCGGTGGCGGCGGTTATCGCAACCGAGAGGTCGCTGAGGCGAGCGATTATATCCTGATTCATGGCAACGGCCAAACGCGACAGAAATACTACGGGATGATCCAAGAGGTCAAAAGTTGGGACCAGAACAAGCCTATTGTTTGTAACGAGGATTCACAGGCCATTGGGAATATGGAAGTCGCCTATAAGACGCGCACTTCGTGGGGCTACTACAACAATATGACCAAGCAAGAGCCGCCTGCTGACTGGGGGGTTACAAAGGGTGAGGATACCTTCTTCGCCCACCGCATGGCCGCAGGGATCAGTATCGAAGTAGAGGCGTTGCCCCAGGAGGATCATTATTACCTCCAAGGCTTTGAGCCGCAAATGTCCTACATGGGACAACGTTGGATTCGCCTTGCCAGCCTGTATCCCGAGTCGATCAGCTGTGTCGATTTTTATCGCAACGGAGAATTATACTACACTTCGTACGACGAGTCATTCGCCATCAATTTTTCCAGTAATTGGCGATTTGGTGGTGTAGAAATTGGCCAAGGGCGTCAGGAATGGAAGGCCGTCATCCATTTGGGAAATGGCGATGTATTGGAGCGAACGGCCGAATAAACCATCAACACTTGCGAGGCATCACCTTGAAGGCTATCGGGCTTAGCTGATCTCGCGATTATCTCGACTGCAATTCTCTCATTGGACCAACCCTCTGAGGAGGAACACTTGCAAGCATTAACGCGGACGGAGAAACAACGGGTTGTCGTGTTGACCGACATTGGCGGCGATGTGGACGATATGCAATCCCTTACACGTTTTCTGCTATACGCAGATCAGTATGACATCGAAGGCCTGCTTTCTACGTCCATTCGGATCTTTCCAAAGCACCCGCACCGTCCGCCCGACGGCGAACCACAGCCGCACTATATTGTCGAATGGGTCAAAGCCTACGGTCAGGTGAGAGATAATCTCATGCAACACAGCCAGGGCTGGCCGGAGACGGAGGCCCTCCTTGGGATGATTAAGAAGGGAATTAAGACTGGGCGAAACGCCGGCTTCGATATCCGCAAAGGCGTCGCACTAAAGTCCGACGCCCACTTTCCGCTCGATGAGGTCCTAGGGGAAGGGAAGGACACCGAGGCGTCGATGCACATTATCGATGTCGTCGATCGGGACGATTCGCGTCCGGTGTGGTGTGTCGTCTGGGGCGGAGCCATCGAATTGGCCCAGGCGCTGTGGCGGGTGCGCAATGATCGCAGCAAAGAGGAGGTTGAGCAGTTCGTCTCAAAGCTGCGCGTCTACGCCTGGGGCCATCAGGATGCGGGGGGACTGTGGATTTTGGAAAACTTCCCTGGCATTTCCTACATCGTTTCGACGGGAGGTATTCTATACTCCGCAGACCCGAACCTGCGCAGCCAGGAATGGCTCGATATGCACGTTCGCTTCGACCACGGCCCGTTGGGTGCCTTGTGTCCGCTCCGCAAAGGCGAGTTGGGCGAGGCCGATTCGGAGACGTATCTGGGGCTGATCCCTAACGGCTTGAGTGACCTGGAGCATCCCGATTGGGGGGGCTGGGGGGGGCGCTTCAAGCGGGCGTCTCGTGGGGGGACACAGTGGGTTGATATCGACCCGGATCCCAAGGCCGAGGACATGGGCGCGACTATTTGTCGCTGGGCGTCCCACTTCCAAAACGACTACCAGGCCCGCATGGACTGGTGCGTCAAACCATTCAGCCAAGCCAACCATCCTCCCCAGCCCGTGCTCAACGGCGACAAGTCGCTTCGGCCCCTGGAGATCACCGCCTTGCCCGGACAGCGCATTGACCTCGACGCAACCGGCAGCAGTGATATCGACGGCGACGCGCTATCCTGCCGATGGAAGTCCTATCCGCAGGCCGGAACCTACTCGGGGCATATCGATATCGCCAACGCGAACGAGATGACCGCTAGCTTCGTCGTGCCCAATGACGCCTTGGGCACGACGCTGCACATCTTGATGGTCCTTACCGACGACGGGACACCGAATCTGACCCGCTACAGACGTTTGCTGGTCCGGTGTTAGTAGGTAGCCAGGCGCATCACCGATAAAACTGAAGAGACTAATACATGCAACGAATAGTCATTGCAACCATGGCAATTTTAGCAGTTCCATTTTGTGGTTATAGCATTGACGTCGGCGTAGCTGCCGAAACCGCCACAGAAACAGGAGCCAGGACCAAAGAAATGAGCCCAGCTGGCAACAGACTGCGTGTGATTATGACGACGGACTTTCCGCCCATAGGTGTCGTCAAGGGCGGCGACGCGCCCAACGATCAGAAGAGCGATCCGGATGATATGCAATCGATTGTCCGCTTCCTGTTGTATGCCAATGAATTCGATGTTGAGGCGCTAATAGCCTCATCGGGCACCTTCGCCAATATAGCCAAAAAACAAAACTTATTGGATGTAATCGATCGGTATGATGATGTATATGAGAACCTGAAAAAGCACGATTCCCTGTACCCCACGCCCGACTATCTGCGTTCGGTCACCTTCGAGGGCCTCAGCGGTACCTGGGGCAAAAAGGGTACGGCCAATATTGGCCAAGGCAAAGACAGCGAGGCTTCGGATGCGCTCATTGCTATCGTCGACAAGCCCGATCCACGACCGGTATATATCGGCATCTGGGGCGATTGCAGTGTTGTCGCGCAAGCGATCTGGAAGGTACAGAAAACGCGCAGCCCTGCTCAGTTGGAGGCCTTTCTCGGCAAGCTGCGGATCCATCAAATCGCTACCCAGGACGGCACCATCGGTTGGTTGCGCGATACGTTCCCGCAATTATTCATCATTCACTCGGCTAAGACCTACCAGGGGATGTTCGGAGGGCGTGACCCCATGTCGGATCTGGCCTGGGTCGACGAGCATATACGAAATGACCACGGCCCTCTTTGTCAGGTGTATCCGCACGAAGGAATGGGGTCTATCGGCGTGTGTGAAGGCGATTCGCCTTCGTTTTTGTGGCTGGTCAGCGCCAACCGCGGTCTCAACGACCCCGATGATCCCACCCAGGAAAGCTGGGGCGGGCAATTCGTTAAAGATGGGGATAAGAATCACTACATTGATGGACCGGGTAAGTTGAGCATCTCCAAGTGGCGGAAGGATTTCCAACAAGAATTCAAGGAGCGCGCGGACTGGTGTGTAGAGTGAAAAATATTAGAAAAACCAAAGTCACAATATCGGTCAATATATAATTCCGCCTTAAAACCAATGCGACGGAAACCATGCGAGTCTGGAACCAGTGCAATCTCGCCCAACCTCTATGCTTATCGCCGTGTGGTCATCAATGTGCAGTGACTCAAAAAAGCGCGTTGATATTTGACCGGCCTTTCGCCTGCGGGGATAACGGGCCATGGGCGCACCCAACTCATGCCCTTACAATTTAAACTCAGATTAGCACCGAAAAGGGAAAGGTTTACCCTCTATGTCTGATATGCCTTCGGCTACAGAGAAGCCCCGGATCCTCGTGCTCACCGATATTGAGAATGAGCCCGACGACGCGCAATCCCTGACCCGTTTTCTCACCTACTGCAATCAATGGGACGTCGAGGGGCTGGTGGCCACCACCTCTACCCATCAAAAAAGCAAAACTGCCGCCTGGCGCATTCGCGAGATTGTCGAGGCCTACGGCGAGGTCCACGACAACCTGCTCCTCCATGATCCAGGTTATCCGACAGCCGAGTTCCTGCTGGATATTACCTGTGGAGGACTACCTGTTTACGGCATGAACGGGGTGGGGGAAGGCAAAGATTCTCCCGGTTCTGAGCGCTTGATCCAAGCGCTGGAAAAAGACGACCCTCGGCCCCTTTGGGTGCTTGTATGGGGCGGGCCCAATGTTCTTGCCCATGCGCTCTGGAAGGTTCGCCATAGCCGTTCGCCGGCGCAGGTCGAAAGGTTGGTTGCCAAGCTGCGCGTCTACACGATTTCTGATCAGGACGACAGCGGACCGTGGCTGCGCAAGAATTTCCCCGATCTCTTTTATATTTGCAGCCCCGGCTATGCTGGGGGCGGGGCCTATCATCACGCTACTTGGAGTGGCATCAGCGGCGACAAATTCTGGGCGCGTTTCGGCGGTGCAGATTTCAGTATTGTGGATAATCCTTGGTTAGACGAGCATGTCCGTAGCAAAGGGCCGCTGGGGGCGCAGTATCCCCACACCAAGTACATGATGGAAGGCGATACACCCACGTTTCTAAATCTTATCGACAACGGTCTCAGCGATCTCGAATATCCAAATTGGGGTGGTTGGGGCGGTCGTTATGAGTTTTATACACCGCGCATGCAGAAATGGTTTCCCGAGCCAGAAACCAGGGCTTTTTGGAGCGACGCGGTAGATGAGGTAATGGGGGTGGACGGCCATTGGCATACGGCCAACAAAGCTACCATTTGGCGTTGGCGCACAGCGTATCAAAACGATTTTGCCGCCCGGATGGATTGGACTATCAAGCCCTATAACCAGGCCAACCATCCGCCGGTCATAAAGCTCGGCCACGCTGACCGGCTCAGTGCCCGACCCGGCCAGCGCGTCGAGCTCAGCGCCGAGGCTACCGATCCGGATGGCGATAACGTTAGCTACGAATGGCTCTATTATGGCGAAGCGGGCACCTTCGCCATGGCGACTCCCCGCACCGGCCAGCCGCTTGAGATAGAGAATTTCGATCGACCAGCGGCCTGGTTTACCGTCCCGACTAGCAGAGTTATGCCGCCGGGTACCGGGACCATGCACATTATCCTCGCGGTAACGGATCACGGCACGCCGCCGTTGACTCGTTATCGGCGCGTGATAGTTGATGTCGCACCTTAATTCCTTACAAAGAAACTTTAAAATGAAAGAAACCAATACTGCAGATATAGCCAGCAGCGGCGCGCTTGCCGGCCATCGCTACCGCGCCCTCGTCTCGACCGATATCGGCGGCATGGATCCCGACGATTTTCAGTCGATGGTGCATCTGCTCCTGTACGCCGATATCCTCGACATAGAAGGCCTGCTTTCGTCGCCCGCCGGCCAGGGTCGCAAAGAGGAGATTCTCCAGGTTATCGACTGCTATGGGCGCGACTACGAAAATCTGCAGACCTACGCCGGCCGCTATCCGGAGCCCGAGAGTTTGCGCGCACTCACCAAGCAAGGCGAAACCGAGGTGGCTCCCTATGCGGGGGTGCGACAACCGACCGAGGGGTCGGAATGGATGGTGCAATGCGCCCGCCGCCAGGACCCGCGCCCGTTGCATGTCCTGATTTGGGGCGCATCGAGGATTTGGCCCAGGCGTTGCACGATGGGCCCGATATCCTACCGAAACTGCGGGTCTATTGGATCGGTGGGCCCAATAAGAAGTGGAGCCCCGATGCCTACCAGTATATCGTCGATCACCACCCCGGACTGTGGATCATCGAAACAAACGCCGCCTATCGCGGTTGGTTCACCGGCGGCAACCAATCGGGACAATGGGGCAATTCAGCCTTTGTTGCCAAGTGCGTCGCAGGCCACGGCGCCCTAGGTGATTTTTTCAATACCCAATTGGGCGGCACGATTAAGATGGGCGACACTCCTTCGGTAGCCTGGCTGCTCAAGGGCACGCCAGAAGATCCGCGGCAGCCGGGGTGGGGCGGGCAATTTGTGCGGGCATGGGAGCGGCCGCATACGGTGTCTAACCGGCTGACCACCAAGGCGGACCGAATTGAGCAATTCAGTGTATTTGAACTGGCTTTACCGATAGGGGGAATAGCAGCCAAACCCGAAGCGTTAATGCAAATTGAAAACCAGTCGCTGGTCGGTGATTTCAGCGCCCCAGGCTCAGTGCGCTTCCGCTTTTCGCCCAAAGCTGTGCAGAGCTATAGCTATAAGATTCACAGCAACGTCCCTAAGCTCGATGGAAAAACGGGCGAGTTGACTTCTTTCTTACCGTCGCCCGAAAGCGCGCAGCGCCCCTCCGCTAAATATCCAAACTGGTGGACGGACGATCCGGCCCCAGAGTTGGCCGAAGGCGATCATATAGGGGCCGTGACGGTGAGCCAGTGGCGCCGTGAATTCCTGCTCGATTTTGCCGAGCGGATGCAGCGTTGTCGCCTTCCCCGATCGTGAGCCGCAACGGAATTCAATGCGAAAAATTGATCCTGAGATGTTAAGCATAAACTGGGCGGCGCCTGTGGTTGGCCTATCTGTTTTTTTTATGGCCGCATTTGCGGGTATTTCTCACGCCCAACATCTCAAGGTGGATATCAGCACAACCGGCCAATCCAAGGGCCATGCGGCGGATTTTAGCCAATGGATCATGCCCATTAACAGCGGCGCGACTCAGACCCAGACATTCGACTCGATCACGGTGAGACTGGATATGATCTCACCGCCTGCCAATGCAAGCCACTACATGAAGTGCCAATACGCCAATAAGGACGGGCAGACGCACGACTTCAAGCTTTCCTACGACGGCATCTGGCCGCATTGGAAGGACGACGGCAAATCAGCCGATATGCCGTTTCCCAACGGGGGCGCTTTGACCATGACCGTCACCGGCCTGCCAACAGGGCGCCACAATATAATCACCTATCACAACAACCCATACGGTGAGTCCAAGACCTGGGATGTTGAAGGTAGCGAATATACCAGTGATACCAGCGACTGCATTGTGACGGTTGACGGGGTGCATGCCACGACCGCAACTCCTACCACGGACAACAGGAACGATGCTACCTGCGGCTATGCATTCTTCACTGTCGATGCCGTTGCCGATACGCCTGTGGTTATAGGCTTTACGCCAGCCCACAATGGGTCGATGGACAATGTCTTTCTGAACGGTTTTGAAATAGGTGCTCCCGGTGAACCGTCGGCCAGGGCCTCAGAGCCTATACCGGCCAACGGCGATATGCATGTGGATGTGAGTAACGACGATCCAGCTTCAGGCGAAGCATCCAATGGACACGCGACGTTAAGCTGGGTAGCCTCGGCAGTGGCGGTCTCCCATGATGTCTACTTTGGGACCGACCAAACAGCTGTAACCGCTGCAACTCCGGTAACCGGGGCTATATTCCAAGGCAATCAGACCAATACCACGTACACGGCCACTGGACTCTCTGCACTGGAGACGTACTACTGGCGGATCGACGAAATTGATGCCAAAGGTGCAATAACTCAAGGTGAGGTCTGGAGCTTTAGCCCTCGCCGGCTTGCCTTCCCCGGCGCCGAAGGTTGGGGTAGATTTGCGCGGGGAGGCCGAGGTGGGCGCGTAATCCATGTGACCAATCTCAACGACAGCGGGCTGGGTAGCCTGCGGGCGGCGGTCGAGGCCGAAGGGCCCCGCACGGTTGTATTCGATGTCTCGGGGCTTATTGAGCTGAAAAGCAGGCTTGTCCTGAAGAATCCCTATTGCACAGTCGCCGGTCAGACTGCCCCCGGCAAGGGCATTTGTCTGCGCGATTACGATTTCGGCAGCCTGGGCGGATCGGACTTTATCATTCGCTATATGCGGGTCCGGGTTGGCAAAATCGCCGGAACCAGCAAGACATTAGGCGGCATGGGGGCGGCTGGCACCGACCATTCAATTATCGATCACTGTTCCATTAGTTGGTCGCAGGACGAGGCTTTCAGTTCGAGGGACGCCAGCAATATCACTGTGCAACGGACCTTGATTTCCGAGCCTTTGCACGTGGCGGGCCACAATAAATATTCTCAAGGGGCGTCACACGGTTTTGCCGCCAGCATTGGCGGCGATATTGGCTCTTTTCATCACAATTTACTGGCACATTGTGAGGGACGAAATTGGTCGCTGGCAGGGGGCTTAGATCCGAGCGGCACCCATACCGGCAGTCTCGATATTCGCAATAATGTGGTTTATAATTGGGATGGGCGAACCACGGACGGCGGCGCGCAATACGTCAATTTCGTGCGCAACTACTACAAGCCCGGACCGGCGACCGGGGGGCCATTCACGGAACTCAACCCTCAATTCGAAAACCCCGGCTTCGGGCCCCAGCAGTATTATGTTGAAGGCAATGTGATGGAAGGCCGGCACGGCCCCGAAGGGGCGCTGCCGCCGTTTGCTGGAGTCAGGCCGCAAGGCGAGCAGCCCTGGCCGCTTACTCTGCCCGAGCCCTTCTTTGAGCACTATGTGACAACGCATTCGGCGGCTGAGGCTTATGAGAATGTTCTGGATGACGTGGGTTGCAATCGGCCTATGCTCGACGAGCACGACACCCGCATCATCAACGAGACGCGCAGTGGCACTTTCACTTACAGGGGCAGTGTCACAGGGCGTCCTGGCCTACCAGATAATCAGGAAGACGCCGGCGGTTGGGAGGACTATCCGGAAATTCATCGCCCCACGGGTTTCGACACCGACCGCGACGGCATGCCGGATAGCTGGGAAATGGATAATGGCCTGAATCCGGATGATCCTGAAGACAGAAATGGTCTGGGTGAAGGTGGCTATACAAATATAGAGATCTATCTGAACAGGATGGCCGGTATCATAACCAGTATTGAAGGTACAGGTGAAACCAGGCCCAATGGATTTGTCCTTGGCCAAAACTATCCGAATCCCTTTAACCCTTCCACCAAGATCTCGTTTACTATTCCATACCAGACAAAATTTCGGATTGATGTATATGATATCACGGGAAGAAAAGTCACCGAATTGCTCAATGAGGTCAGGCCCACAGGGCAATACGAAGTTGATTTTGTCGCCGAGGATTTGGCTAGCGGTATCTATTTTTACCGACTCTCCTATGGGGGCAGAATGTTGACCCGGAAGATGCTGTTGATCAAGTAGGACCAGATGAGCGTCGATGTTTCCAGGATCTGGAGGGCGCAAAACAGAACCTGCTAAGGGGATAGAACGGCAGTGCAATTTGGACCTATTGCTCTGACCTGATTATACAGGGCAAGAAAGGAAGAGGGCGTTTTGAAAAACATGGGCGGGCGAGTTTTGCGGAGCGCCGGGGCGGGCGAGGTCTGTTGGACGGGCGGATTCTGGGCGGATCGTTTTTCGGTCTGTCGCGCTGCGATGGTGCCCAATATGTGGGGCTTGCTGGCAGATGATAAGCTCTGCCATGCTTTCGCAAATTTTCGCATCGCGGCAGGCCTCGAAGAAGGTCGGCATCGGGGGCCACGCTGGCACGACGGAGATCTGTATAAATGGATAGAAGCAGCAAGCTGGGTGCTCACCCAGGCCGACGAAAAGCAACTTGATACCCTTCTCGACGATGTGATCGAAGTGATTCGTGCGGCTCAGGCCGATGATGGCTATTTGCACACACCCGTCATCATTGCCCGCGACCGTCTGGGACTGGAGGCACATCCCTTTCAGGATCCTGAGGGTTTCGAGATGTACAATTTTGGGCATCTGATGACGGCGGCTTGTGCCCATCATCAGGCTACCGGCAAGGAGACACTGCTCGATGTGGCGCGGCGGGCAGGCGATTACCTGCGCAAGGCTTTTGCTGCACCGACCCCCGAGCTTGCGCATCATACGGTTTGTCCCTCGCACTATATGGGGGTGATTGACCTCTACAGATTGACCGGTGAGCAGAAATGGCTGGCCTTGGCGCAAACCTGGTTGGCTTCGCGGGACCTGTTAGAAGGCGGCACGGACGATAATCAGACACGGGTCCCTGTGCAACAACAGGAGCAGGCGGTTGGTCACGCCGTTCGCGCCAATTATCTCTATGCGGGGCTGACCGATCTTGGCGTTGAGACCGGCGACGGGGCTTTGTTGTCTACGGTCGCCAAGGTGTGGGCGGATGTGGCGGGTCGGAAGCTCTATATCACCGGGGCTTGTGGAGCCCTTTACGACGGGGCTTCACCGGACGGGGCCAAGAAACAATCGACCATCGCGCGGGTCCACCAGGCGTACGGCCGCCCTTACCAACTGCCCAACTTGACTGCCTATGGCGAGACCTGCGCCAATATCGGCTATGCGCTATGGAGTTGGCGCTTGTTTGCAGCCACCGGGCTTCCGGTCTACGCCGACATGGTGGAGCAGGTCCTCTACAATAGTGGATTAGGGAGTATCAGCCTGGACGGCAAACACTTTTTCTACACAAATCCGCTCGAACGCTGTGACCAGGCGCCTTTTGAGCTGCGTTGGTCGAGGACGCGCGAACCCTATATCAGCTGTTTTTGTTGTCCGCCCAATATTGTGCGGACTGTGGCAGGGGCAAGTCGGTGGAGTTATGCCATCTCTGACAATTGCGTAACGGCGGTGCTGTATGGAAGCAGCCGCTACCAGACCGCGATCAATGGGTTACCTGTCGTTTTGGAACAGCAGACGGACTATCCGTGGTTTGGTGCAATTAAGATCACCGTCGAGGAAGCGCCGCCCGGTTTTGTCCTGCGCCTGCGAATCCCCGCGTGGGCCCAGGGCGCGACGATTGAGTTGCAGGGCAAGGTATTCCAGGCTGAACCAGGATCGTTGCAGGTGGTCGATCATGTGTGGAAATCTGGGGATTCGGTTGTCTTGCATTTGCCTATGCGGGTCCGGCTGATGGAAGCCCACCCGCTGGTCGAAGAAAACCGCAATCAGGTCGCCGTGATGCGGGGCCCTCTGGTGTATTGTATCGAATCCAGCGACCTACCCGAAAGGGTAGGGGCCGGGGATATTTTGCTTGTCGCCGATAACGGCCTGGAACCTCGTTATGACCCGGATCTTTTGGGGGGGGTGACGGTGCTTGAAGGGAAAGCCAAGCTCAAGCGGCCGGATCCGTGGGGCTCAAACCTGTATCGAGAGCGTGGGCAGAGCCTCAGCGGTAGCCAAGTGGCTCTGCAAATGGTGCCTTATTATGCCTGGGACAATCGAGGGACGGGCCAGATGCGCGTCTGGCTACCATTGGATAGATAGCAGAAAAGCCGAAATGCTTTTTTATGCACAGTCAAATAATTAGGAGTCTTACCCATGAGCGATTTTACGGTTTTTGATGTCGCCTTTCCCGCCGACGCCAAGCAGCGCGTCATTGTCAACACAGATGCCAAGAACGAGGCCGACGACCAATATGCCATCGTCCACGCGGTGCTGACGCCGTCGTTCGATCTTCACGGTATTATTCCGGCCCACTATGGGACGCGCAAAACGCCCACGAGCCTGCAGGAAAGCCACGACGAAACCGTGAAACTCCTGCGTTTGATGGATCTGGAAGGGGCGGTGCGGGTGGAAGACGGCGCGCCTCTTGCCATACCCGACGAATCGACGCCGGCCGATTCGCCCGGAGCCCGTCTGATCATCGAGGAGGCGATGAAGGACGACGAAAGACCGCTTTATGTTGCCTTCTACGGACCGCTCACGGATATGGCGTCGGCGCTGCTACTAGAGCCGGCGATCCAGGAACGCGGCGTGCGCGTGATATGGATTGGAGGGAATTCCTGGCCCAGCGGCGGCGGCGAATACAACCTGTCAAACGATATCCACGCCGCCAATGTGGTGATGAAATCGAGTGTAGAGATGTGGCAGGTGCCCAGAACTGTCTACCGGACGATGAGCGTCTCCTATGCCGAGCTGATCGAGAAAGTATATCCCCAGGGCGAGATCGGTAAGTATCTTGTCGAGCAGCTGCTAGAGCACAACGCCAAGAGACGCCCCGCCATGGAATACCGCTCCCTGGGCGATTCCCCATGTATCGGCATCATCATGGACCCCGAATGCGGCCAGTGGTCGTGGCGTCCCGCTCCGACCTTTGACCAGCAAATGCACTATCGCCACAGCGGGCGCTACCGCCCCATTCGCGTCTACGAGAACGTAAATACGCGCTTTATTCACGAGGATCTCTTCGCCAAATTGGCACAATTCATCCGGCGTGGCTCAATAAATTCTGATCGTTGACGATTTTACCTCCCTATACCGGGTTAGAATTGAGGATTGATCATGCTTCGCATATACCTACTCGCTATGCTGGCGACGTGGCTGGCAGTCGGATCTGCAACAGCCGACCCGAAAGATTACCTCGACAAGCCAGCCGCCTGGTTTCTCGAAGAGGAAGCCCGACAGATCGCCGCTAATATCCTTTCCTTCCAAAGCGAGCTGGGCGGCTGGCCAAAGAATGTGGATACCAGCGCAAACCAGTACGAGGGCGATCGACGGGACCTCGATCCGACGTACGACAACGGGGCGACCACCGACGAATTGCGTTTCCTCGCCCTTATGCACGCTGCCACCAACGATATCGTCTATCAAACTGCATTTGATCTGGGCCTCGACTACGTTTTCCAAGGACAATACCCCAACGGCGGTTGGCCGCAGCGCTACCCGTCGGGCAACGACTATCACCGGCATATCACCTTCAACGATAATGCCATGGTCCGTCTCCTGGAATTTGTTCGCCAAGTCGCCACAGAAGAGGGTTACGCCTTTGTCGACGAGGCCCGCCGCAATGCGGCAGGGGATGCATTCGAGCGCGGTATTGCCTGCATCCTGCAGTGCCAAATCGTGGTCAACGATACGCTGACCGCCTGGTGCGCCCAACACGACGAAGTCGATTTCCGCCCGCGATCAGCCCGTAGTTACGAACTGGCCACCTTGAGTGGAAGCGAATCCGTCGGTATCGTCCGGCTGCTGATGAGCATTGACAGCCCGTCGCCGGAGATAGTGCAAGCTGTGGAGGCGTCGGTCGAGTGGTTCAAGCGGGCGAGGCTGGCAGGTATCCGCGTGGTGCAGGAGGAGGACGAAGAAGGGCCGGACGGTTTGAACCGGGTGGTGGTGGAGGATCCGCTGGCTCCGCCGCTGTGGGCCAGATTCTACGATATTGGGACGAACCAGCCCGTTTTCGCCGATCGCGACGGGGTGCCAAAGTCGGCGCTGGCCGATATTGGCTATGAACGGCGGAACGGCTACGCCTGGTATGGGGGATGGCCGCAAAAACTCCTCGAGGATGAATACCCGGCGTGGGAAACGCGGCTCAATGCGATGACGGCCGTGGAACAAGCGGCCGATGGGCTGCCCGAGGATTCGGCGCTTTTGCAGAACTACCCCAACCCCTTCAATCCCCATACCACGATCGAATATCGGATCGATGGTTTTGTGCCCGTCGAATTGAATGTATACGACGCCCTGGGGCAGAAAATACGGACGCTGGTAGACGCACCGCAGGGGCCCGGGCGTTATCGGCTGCAGTGGGACGGACGCACGGACGGAGGAATTGCCGTCAGCAGTGGGGTATATATATACCGACTCACTGCCGGGACCCACCAGGAGACGAGGCAACTCGTCCTTATAAAATAGCGCCTGCATATTTCACTTAATCTGCTTACTTCCACTTAATCTGCTTGCCCAAAGCGAAATTTTATGACTACCTTGTGTTGCCATTCTGGTGTATGGCTGTGAACTCAGTCGAACCCGGTAGATGACGGGGAATACACTTTGTCAATATCTACCCCTTAAACGGGTAAAATAGGCCATGAAGGAAATGGGTAAAATAGGCCATGAATGACGGTACTTGGGATAAGGGTGACCAGAACCTTCAAGCCTATCTCAACGAGATACCAACGAGCAAGGGCCTAGAACGCTCCAAAGAACAGGAATTGGGCCGTCTCGTCATGCAAGGAGATGAGGTTGCCCGTGCTGAATTGGTTGAGGCCAATCTTCCCTTTGTTGTCAGTATCGCCCAGAAATACCAGCACCGCGGCCTATCACTGACCGAGTTGATAAGTGCCGGTAATCTAGGGATGATGACTGCTGCCGACCACTTCGATGCCGATCGAGGCGTGAAATTCATCTCTTATGCTGTTTGGTGGGTTAAACAGGCCATCCTGCAGGCTCTGGCCGAGGATGTCCGCACGGTGCATTTGCCTGGCAATAGGATTCGATTGCTGAACAAAATTGCTCGGGCTGCCCAAAGCCTCAACAGCGAACGGGCAGACCAACCAGCCTTAGAAGAGATCGCCGCAAGCCTGCAGGTACCCATCGGCGAAGTGCACCAGATTTTGCTCAGTGGAGCCAGACCCTATTCACTAGATCAGACAGACGGGGATTACGATGAGTCCAATCGGCTTAGGACTCTGGCCGATACCAACCAGGAAGCTCCGGATGCTCCTGTGCTCCGGGACAGCGCCCAGCGTCTATTAAGTCGAGTACTCAACCGCCTTGAATATCGCGAACGGCGGATTATCCATCTCTATTTCGGGCTCGATGGCTCCAAGGCTATGACGCTGGAGGAGATAGGCGCATTAATGGACATAACGCGGGAACGAGTGCGCCAGATTAAGAAAGGGGCAATCCAAAAATTGCGTCATCCCTCGCGGCTTAGGGAGATAAAGGCCCTGGGGAGTTTGTTGGCGGATGCTCCTTGAGCCGCTTGAAATCTGTGGCAACCCGGGTCATGTGCATTGCCTCCCGGCAGACGGGCATCTGGTCCAATGGGATGCCGAAGAGCGTTCCGCTGGGTATATCTCTACAGGACCGGAACGGGCGGCTTTGCTATAACGGGGGAAATGGAATTGGTTAAATGAAGATTGCTTTTGCCGAAAAATCCCATTCAGGAGTCAATAACGATGGTTAAAATATGTCCTGTTTTGCTGGTTGTGTCGTGGTTGGGCGTCGGCCTGGTCCAAGCCCAACCACGGGCGTTGCGAGCGGATATTGAGATCCGGCAGGTATTGGAGGTTGGGTTTATATATACGCATCGCCCAGAATCCAGCTACCGGCGAGGTCTTCTATATGGGGATTAACGGCTTGATCTATGCCGTCGATGTCGAAAGCGGGATTAGTGAGCAACTCCACGCCTGGCCCGACCACGGTGTGCGGACGGCCACCGGTTTTACAGTGGGGGAGGACGGCACGTTCTATTTGGTGGGCAACCCGATCCGCGACGGCCACAATGTCGGGGTCATCGTACGGGGCAAAATGGTCGACGGGGAACGGGTCTGGTCGACGGTTGCCGAGACCGAGCCCTACCGTCAAAGCGGCGGTCGCGACCACCTTTTCAACGCTATTGAAATAACGCCGGACGGGGGCTTCCTGCTGGTCAACAGCGGCTCGCGCACCGACCACGGCGAAGAACAGCGGGAGGGCCGGGAACACCCCATTACGTCGGCGATTTTCCGCTTGCCGATAGATACCGAGGACCTGTTGTTGCCCAACGACGAGGAAGGCCTGCGGCCCTATCTGTACGTCGATGGGGTACGCAACAGTTTCGACATGGCCTTCGCGCCCAACGGCGATCCGTTCGCCGCCGAAAATTCGGACACGCGCGATAATCCCGAGGAATTGAACTGGATCCGCGAGGGCGGCCACTACGGCTTTCCCTGGCGCATCGGCGCCTACGATAACCCGCAGCGCTTCGCCGATTTCGATCCCCCCGATTCCGACAACCTGCTCGTAGAGGGGATCAATATGGAGGGCACCTTCCACAACGACCCCGATTTTCCCCTGGTCCCCGCCGGTGCGACTTTTGTCGATCCGGTGGTCAATCTTGGACCCGATGCCGATAAATTCAGGGATCCGGCCGACGGCCTGATCAAGGACGCCAGCGACGAAGGAGTGACCATCAGCACCTTCACGCCCCACAGTTCGCCTTTGGGGATCGTATTTGATCTCGATTTCGCCCTGGCGGACGAATGGGCCGGCGACGGCTTTTGCCTGAGCCAGAACGACGCCGACCTGCGCAAGTACACCCCTTTCGGCGATCCAGGGGAGGATCTATTGCATCTGGATTTGCGCAAAGCCGCCGACGGCAGTGGCTATACGGCCCAGGTGACGCGCCTGGTTGAGGGTTTCACCAGTCCTGTCGATGCGGTGATGCAGGGCAATAAGATCTACGTGCTCGAATTCGATGGCAACGGGGTCCTGTGGGAAGTGGCCCTACCTGGGCGCCCGAGCGATACGGCTGTTGTGGAGAGCGGCCAGGCCCCCGACAGTTTTGCCCTGGAAGGGAATTATCCCAATCCCTTCAATGCTTCCACCACCATCGTCTACCACTTGCCCGGGCCCGGCCGGGTAAGTCTGCGGGTCTACGGCGCCCAGGGGCAGTTGGTGCGGGAATTGGTCGAGGCCTTCCAGCAGGGGGGCCAGTACCGCATCCCTTGGGACGGCCGTAACGAGGCCGGTTTGCCGGTGGCCTCCGGGGTTTATTTTGCCGAAGTGATCCTGGACGGACAGGTCCAGGTCGGCAAAATGCAACTGCTCAAGTAGGTCGGCTTAGACCGGTCTTTGAAAGGCTGACCGATTCGTGTCTATCCAGCCCTCCAGCGGTATTCGTCTGCCCGCCTTATTGGCCGGACTCTGCCTGTGCGGCGTCATTGCCGTGGGATTGCCCTACGGTGAATTCGTCGTCCAGGGGACCCGGCTGGGGCTGAGTTCCTCGACGCCGGCGGCGTTTTTCCTCCTCTTTGGTTTACTGGTCCTAATCCAGCCCTGCCTGGGGTTGCTCAACAAAAGATGGCGTTTCAACCGCGCTGAACTGCTGCTCATTACCGTTGGCATGATGCTGGCCACGGCGATCCCTTCGCGCGGTTTCACCGGGGTGGCCCTGGCCATTATGTCTTCGGTCTCTTATTACTCCACCCTGGAGAATAATTGGGCTGAAGAACTGATTCCCTATATCCCCTCCTGGATCATGCCCCATGACCAGGCGGCGATCAAGCTGTTTTATGAAGGTTTGCCCCAGGGCGAATCCCTGCCCTGGATGGCCTGGATCGAGTCGGTAGGCTGGTGGGTGCTTTTCATGGGCGCCTTCTATGTCGTCCTGCTGTGCGGCATGGTCCTGTTGCGCCGCCAGTGGATGGAACACGAGCGGTTATTATATCCGCTCATGCAAGTGCCCCTGGGTATGATCGGCGAAGAGGAGCAGAGCAGCCGGCTGCCGGTGTTCTTGAAAAATCCGGTCATGTGGTACGGGTTTGCCGTGCCTTTCATTTTTAACAGTATCAACGCGTTGTCCCGCTACTACGAATCTATCGGCCAGTTCGACCTCAATCTGGCTTTCCAAGTAGCCCGCAATACAGTGACCATCAATATTCGCCTCAATTACCTGATGATGGGGTTGGCCTATCTCATCAATACCGGCATATCCTTCAGTCTGTGGTTTTTTTATTTGCTGGCCAAAGGACAAGAGGCCATCTGTTCTATTCTAGGTATCTATAGCGCCGAATCCCTGGGGCGTTTCGGCCATACCGGTGCCACTACCGGCATGTTGAGCCACCAGGGCATGGGCGCCATGATCGTCTTGGTGCTATTGGGGCTGTGGAGTGCCAGATCGCACTTGCGGCAAGTCTGGCAACAGGCCTGGGGACACCGGGAACGCTCCGATGACGGCGAATTAATATCCTACCGCGGGGCCTTATTGGGGTTGCTGGGCGGCCTGGTGGTCATGGCGCTCTGGCTATGGCGTTCGGGCATGCCGCCCTGGGCGGTAGCGCTATTCCTCTTTGGTCAATTCGTCATTTTCCTGGCTCTGACCCGGGTGATTGTCGAGGCCGGGCTTTCCTCGGCGGTGGAAGGGTTGACCGGGGCCGGGTTTGTCGTCTCCGGAGTCGGATCTACGGCGCTGGGCCCGGCGGGCATGCTGGGGATGGGTTATACAATGGCCTGGGCCGGAGATTTACTCGTATTCATGATGGCCCCCTGCGCCAATGGGTTGCGCCTTTTGCACGGTCAGGTGCGCAACCGGCGACGGAGCCTCGTTTTCTTGGGGCTGGCTCTGGCAATCGGATTGTTGGGGTCCATTATCATGACGTTAAAACTGGGATATAAATACGGCGGCCTCAATCTGCACCAGCAGTATTTTTCCTGGTTCGCCCAGGAGCCCTTCAAATTTGCCAGCCGCTTCATCGAGAATCCCGTCGGGCCCCATTGGCCGGGATGGGGATGGACCGGGTTGGGGGCGGCGATGATGGGGGGGCTGATGCTGGCGCGGCATTTTTGGCTGTGGTGGCCGTTGCATCCCATTGGTTTCGTCGTCGGTGGCACCTGGATCCTCAACAGTGTCTGGTTCAGTATTTTCTTGGCTTGGCTGGTCAAGATTGCGGTCATCAAATACACCGGTCCCACCGGCTACCGGGTAACGCGGTGGTTTTTTCTGGGGATGATAATGGGCCAATTCGTCGTCGGGGGTATATGGCTAATTATCGATAGTTTCACGGGTATGACGGGCAATCGGATTCGCATGTACTGAACGGTTTTATTTTGCCCAATACAAGCCCAAAGGAGTTGTCTGTTTTTTTTTTGGCGCCCAGAGAGGCTTTATGTTATATTCGACAAGCTTGTAAAATTCCGACAAGTCCAGTGTGGGGTTGAATTCTAGTGGAATTAATAACCAAAACAACGTGTTGCTTTACGGGTAATATATCCGGCGAAGACCCTCCTTGGTTCTTGTCGTCAGAGTGGTAAATGAACCGTCCTATAGTGTTGAGACAGTCTCGGTTGTTCGCTTTTGTGTCGGTGTTTTGTCTGCTCCTGGGTTTAAGCGGGTGCAGTGACAAAGAAACGGTTGTGGCGCGTGTCGGCGATATCGAACTGACGCACGCCGATTTCCTTCATTTCGTCGATAATATTCCCGGTGCATCCCCAGACGGGCAGCTCGATTATTTGCAGTCGATGGTAAACCGGGAATTGCTTCTATTGGAGGCGGCTGCACTCCGATTGCACGAAGAGCCGGAAGTCGCCGGCGAACTGGCCTTTTTGGCTCGTCGCCGGCTGGCCGAAATATACCAGACTCGGGTGATAAGTCCCAGGGTGGAGATCACCGAGAAAGACTTGCAGCAAGAGTTTGTCGAAAGCCAGCTCAATAAAGAGCGCTTGTTGAGCCGCATATTGGTGCGCACCGATGAAGATCGGGACAAAGTCCTAAGCCAGTTGCGAGCAGGTCGGCCTTTTGGCGAGCTGATTGGGCCTTTCGCCCCCAACGACGCTATTGCAGAAGGGGATGGCCTGGTGGGGTGGTTTAATCATCCCGAGGCGCAGCGTCGTTTTCGCATTCCTCCGCGAGTTTTCTTTTCGTTGCCCCAAGGGCAGGTAGCCGAACCGGTGCGGTTGAGCCGCGGCTGGCAGATCTTCCGTTTTACCGAAGAGCGCACGCCACCCTTTGAGGATTATTACGAGGAAGTCGTGCGGCTGGTGCGGAAAAAACAGTGGAAGGCCAGGAACCGAGAAGAGTTGGAGCTGTTGCAACGGAAATCGGCGGCTCGCCTCCATCCAGACGGGTTGCAACAGTTGTTGGATCGCCTGCAGGGCCGCCCCCTGAAGGCATTGGGGTGGACGCCGGATTTCAATGGACAAGCCCTATACAGTTTCGACGGCGGCGCCCTTTCTCTCGAACAGGCGGTGCCTTTATTGCGGCATTACGGTCTGGCGGGGCCGCTACCCGATAGCAGCGCTGCAATAGAAATGTTTGGGGAAACCTTGCTCAGGCCGCTTCTTTTTGCCCGGGAGGCCAGGGGACGAGGGTGGGACCAGGAGGCCGAATTTTCTGATTGGTACGCCCACCAAAAGAAGAAAGTATTGTTGACCCAATTAATGAATAAAAAAACCAGGGTACAGGGCGAACTGGATGGTGAGGCTGTAAAAGTGTATTATGGAGCCAATAAAGAGCGCTTTAAGACCATACCTCAAGTAAAAATTCGCCAGCTGACGGCCGCTACCCCGGCCCTAGCCGAGGATTTTCGCCGGCAGATGGAGGAAGGCACACCTATCGGTCAACTGCTGGTGCGTCGCGATGCGGAGACCTACGGCAAGCCCAGGAGCGGGGAACTGACTCTGAATTCTGTGCTCAAGGCGCGTTATCCCAAGTTGGTGGAAGCGGCCTTTGCGCTGGGCGAAGGGGAATGGGCCGGGCCCATCGAAGTAGAGCCAGGACATTACGCGGTCTTTCAGGTATTGCAGCATATGGAAGCCCATCACGAGTCTTTCGCAGAAGCTCGAGGCCGGGTCGAGGCGCTGTTGAAGAAGCAACGGGAAAACGAACAGGTTGCCCAATTCATAACCGGCTTGCGGGAAAAATATGCGGATCGGGTGGTCGTCTATCCGGATCGTCTCATGCAGAGTGAGGGAACCTAGAAAATGGTCGACAAAATACCAGGTTGCAGTACGGGGACAAGGGCCCTTTCTATTTTTGTGCTGCTGGTGGTTGGCTCTCTCGAAGTCAGCTCCCAAACAGGCCATAGTATCGTCGGCGACCAGATTGTTGTCGAGGGACGCCGGCATTGGGAAAATTGGAGTATACCGGCGAATCTGGCCCATATCGACAGTCTTGGCCGGGCTGCCCCGCGCACCTTCCGTACCGTCTATAACGTGCTGGCCGATACCAGCTTCAGACGGCCCTTGGAAATTTTCAGTAAGGATGCAAGGATCGCCACCATCGACAGTGCGGCGCGGCGCAATGACCAGGGCGAGATCCTGCTCGATACCCAGGGTGATCCCATCTTCGACTATGCCGTGCGTCCTGGTATAAGCCGGGTGGGGTCCAATCCGCAGTTGGCCAACAATATTTTCGACGGCGACCCGACGACCTTCTGGGAACCGGATCCCGAAGACCCCATTAGCCAATGGTGGATCGAGGTCGATCTGGCCCGGGTTGTCCCCCTAGAGAGGCTGCGGCTACAATTTGTCGACCAAGAATTGGGCGATCCATTTCTCCGGTTTATCCTGCTGTTGAGCGAGCGGCAGACGCCGGGGCAGTTCGAGGAGGGCAATCTTCGTTTCTCTCGTTTCACTCCCTTCGAATCCCCCAATACCGAACAGCGTATCTTCGTCTTCGAAAGCGGCTCCGTGAGCCAAGATCTGCCCTCGGCCGACGTACTCGTGGAGGGGAAACGGTTTTCCAGGGGAGGTGTTGCAACAGGACGGCACCAGACCAATATTGTCGCCAATGAAAGCAATGCCGAATGGACGGGCCGCAAAGCCGAGACTATTCGGATAGTAATCACCGATTCACGCCATGGCAGGGCTGAGCAAATAACCGAAGAACAGTGGCAGGCTCTTGCCGTGGGCGAGCGTGGGGACATCGAGTATTTCGTCCAGGATTTGAGCGGACGCGAGGAACCGGTGGGCGAGGCCACCTATCTTGCGCTGGAACCGGAAAGGCAGGGGCGGCGGATTTACTACCGGCGGGAACTGCCCCGGCTGGCCGAGGTAAGCGCCTGGGCCATGGGCGACAACTTGAGCCTTGGATTGGCGCAGGATGGGGGCTCTATCAGTCATACATTCTCGAATGCCGCCCCGATCGCCGCCTTCGACGGGGACGGGGCGACCCGCTACCAGCACGCGGCGCGGGATCCGGAAAAACCGGACAACAATATACTGATCATCGATCTGGGCGGTTCGATTTGGCTGAACCAAATCCGTTATTTCGCCGCGGGGATGCGCGGCTATCTCATGCGCGGTTCATCGGGCGCCCGCGATGCCCAGGGCGAGCTAGTATGGCAAACCGTCAGCCCGCCCGAGCGCGAGAAGAATGTCGACAATGGTTTTTTCACAACCATCAACGACGTGGTTGAGTCGCCGATCAAGCTGCGCTTTCTCGAGTTGACCACCTTCGTCAACGCCAATGTCGATAATGTCGGCGCCAGTATCGACAATTTCTGGCCGTGGATCACGGAAGTGCAGATTTTCTCCGAGGGGCCGGCCGCCGAAGTGGTGATTGAGTCCGACCTGGTTGAAATGGACGGGCAATTCAACCTCGGTGCGATCGAGTGGGTAGCCGATACCCCGCCCGGGACCGAGGTCGAAATCCGCACCCGCACCGGAAACCAGCTCTTCCAGATAGTCAAATACTTTAAAAACAGCGGCGAGGAACAGACCCAGAAAGAATACGATAAACTGCCCGGCTTTTTGAAAGGGGAGACTGACACCACGTTGGCACTGGGGCCGGATTGGAGCCCTTGGAGCCGGAAATACGGCGCCTCGGGGGCCGCTGTGACCTCGCCCAGCCTGAGACGCTATATGCAAGTTCAGGCCCGCTTGGTGAGCAATACCCGCGATGCGGCGCCGGCCCTTGAACGGATTACGGTGCAGATGCATGCGCCCGTTGTCCAACAGTTGCAGGCCGAATTATGGCCGGCGGAGACCATGGCCGGGATCCTGGATACTTTCGAGGTTTTTGTAAGTCCGGGTTTCCTAGAACAACCTTTCGCCTCGCGCAATCTCGGTTTCGACGAATTATTGCTGTGGGCCGAGCCCCGTTGGGACATGGCTTTGCTGGATGTGGCGGTGGGTACTGATGAAGGATTTCAGCGCCAACAGCCGGGCAAGGTCTACGATGTCGTCCAGGGAACTGGACTGGCCAATATAGACGGTGAAGTGGTTGAGGTGATGCGCGACCAAGGGGACTCCGTTTGGGTGCGTTTCCCGCAAACCTTGCAGAGCCAGGAGGAGGGGGACCGGTTGTATTTCCGCAGGCTCGAATCCGGAGACCAAGTGCCCACGTCCGTAGACGGTCAGTTATTGTCCATCACGGCCTATTCGCAGTTGCCTCTCGAAGAACAGGGCGCGATTAATTATTACCAGTTGGTCGATGAAAGCGGTGGACTCGAGGAAATAGGCCGAGCAGATTACGAGTTATTAGAGCCTGCCGAGCAGGGGCCAATACGCTATTTTCGCATCGTCACTGCCCTGGGGGAGGAATCCTTTTACAATGCCAATGGCGATACACTGACACTCGATCAATACAATCGTCTGTCCAGCTCCGTCCAGGGAGCCGTGGTCGGCCAAGGCGAACTGGTCCGCTTGCGTTTTGGTTCGCGTATTTTTCTCCGCGGCGCCAATGTCAAGGTCGCCGTGCGCAACAGTACTTCAGAGGGGGTTTGGCAGGAAGCCCAGGGAGGGGATGTGACGGCCGCTGGGCCCGGCAATAACCTGGCGATACAGGCCTTAGGGGGCCGCCAGGTGGTGGACCAGGTGCAGATCGCCCCCAACCCCTTCACGCCCAACGGCGATTCGGTCAACGATAGGATGGGCATTTCTTTCTCGGTGTTTAAAGTACACGCCGCCCGGCCCGCCGCGATCCATTTTTACAGTCTGGACGGCCGACTCGTGCGGACCATAGAGGAGAGCGTTTTAGGCGGCACCCAGCAGTTCGAATGGGATGGCCGGGATGACCACGGCGGGCTGGTGCCGCCCGGTCTGTATATAGTCCAGATTGATGTCGGAATTGATGCAACGGATGCAGAAGGGCAGCAAGAATCCCGCCTGGTCGGGGTTGTTTATTGAGCCCGTTTGGCGAAAAATAGCTCGGAAATGAATGTCAGCACATTGATAGGGAGGGACGTTTGAGACCGATATCCATAAGGTTTTGTGGTCTCCTGGTGGCGTTGTTGGGAGGCTTGGCGGCCGAGCCGGGCAACGCCCAGACGGAATACGGCTCCCGACTGGGCGTCCAATATGGAACCGAGACGAGTTACGCCCCGCAAGGGCCGGGGGTCATGCTCGGGGTCCTTGAGCCGGCCAAGCGCCGGTGGTACGTGCCTCAGGAGCTGTACAAAGAATACCAATGGCGCCAGTGGGAGTACACCAATTACGCCCGCCAGCCGTACCAGCGTTATGTCGAGACCAGTCTAGAAGGTGATTACTTCTATGACCTTTACGGCAATTTCGTCACCCGGGGCTGGCTGATCTTCAACAACGCCCAGAATCGGCCCCAGCAGTTCGGCAATACCCTGTTTAAATCCGATCGTTTCAGTCAGTGGTTCTCCGATGTGGTGGTGGCGGCTGACCAGCAGGGCCAATACTACTATTCCCTGACCGTGAGCAGCCAATTGCGCTCGGTGTTGAGCCCCATGATATTCTCCAAACCCCGCTTTGACGGCGTGCAGTTCGATTTGAGCACGGACCGCTACGAGGCGACCCTGATCTATTCCCGCATTAGCAGTTCGGGCGGGTCGGGTACCAATGAACTGGAAGTGCCCCGAACCAATAATACCACCTTGCTCGGGGGCCGCCTCGGTTTCCAATTGGGCGAGTTCGCCGAACTCGGTTTCCATACCATCAACGCGCACCAGTCCAATACGCTGTCCGACAAACTGGCGGGTAATCCCTTCGCCGGCGCTCTTACCGTGGGACAGAATAAGACCGTTAGTTTCGTCCAACTGGTGCTGCGGGATGATTCACCCGAGGATGGGATTGGCGGTGCGGCTTTCTTTCCGGCCGGCTCGGACGTTCTCATAACCTACCGCGACGGCGAGACTGACTCGGGCAAGGATATCCGCTTTGAGCCGGTGGTAGAAGGGGGGTTCGTCGAGCAGGGTTTTTTGGCGGCCAACGGCACCGAGGAGATCCGGCTATTATACGATTTCAACAGCCCCGCCTTCGTCGATCGAGCCAGCCAGCCCAAAGAGGAAATCATCAAGGTCGAATTCCGCCTGTCGGTGGGCAACGATTACCAGATCTGGATGACCTCCGACCAGCAAACTAACCGAGACGGACAGCCCATTCTATTGCTGGTTTCCCAAGCCGAGGGCAATGTCAAGGATATCACCAATCTGCAGACCCTCAGTTTCGATTACGGTTTGCCCACGGCGACCCACATTTTTGGTACAACGCTGGAAGTACGCGATCTGAAGGGGTTCGATTTTTACGGCGAATACGATCTCAACTGGAACTACCGCAAATACCCCAACCCGGGCAGGGAGACCCACAAGACCTCTTCCGGTACCAGCGCATTGCGGCGGGCTCCGGCGTGGATGGTGAATATATCCAGGAAAGCCGCCCCCTGGTTCCTGTTCGGCGAAGCCTATAGCATGGACCCGCACTACAATACCCGGACCTTTATCTCCCAAGGGGCCGGCGGCATCGAATACGACAGCGAACGGCGGGGTATCGTCGAACTGGTCGATGACAACGACGACCACGATCGCTTTCCCGATACGGTCCGCTTTGACTGGTTGCCAGGGGATTCCCAGGTCTTTCCGGGATGGGACCAGAACAATGACTTCGTGCCCGATATCAACCAAAACGACAATTCGGTCCGGTCCAATACCACCCCCGATTACGACGAAGCCTTCCTGCGCTATAATTCTGACCGGCCAGAGTTTCTCTTCGGGTCCGATATGAACAACAACTTCTGGGTAGACCAGTTTGAAAACGACGAACTACCGGATTATCCCTACGGCAAGGACCATCAGGGCTTGAATATATACGGCGGCGCCGACGTCGTGCCCGGTCTACGTGTCACGGTCGGCCTGTTGCGGGAGCAGTTGATATCCTCGGATCAGGAGAACAACAGTCTATACGGCATGATGACCTTTGATATGGATTCGCCGCGCTACGGTCGTCTGCGCATCTTTCAGACCAACAAAAAGGTAGAGGACGACATTCCTGACGACCTGCTGCAGTGGGCCCCTGATAACACCTTGTTGGGCGGTGAATTGACCAAGGTCGAGGATCCGCTCCTGGCCCGCGATACCTTTATCAACCAGTCCTTTGTCGGGCACCGCCTGCGGTGGGGCGGATTCTCTCTTAGCAGCAAGGCCAATTACGTTCTTTTCAACCAGCTGATGGACAAGGAGAAGCGCGCCGAATTCAATCTCGATAAAAGAGATTTCTTTTTCGGCGCGATAAATAAATTGAGCTACCGACAACAGGTTGGGCGCTTCGTCCTGGAACCTAGATGGAAGAGCGAATTCCGCAAACAAAGCCGCGGGCTCTTCACTTTGGAGAGCCAGACAACGCTGTCGGAGCTGTTCTCGGCCCTTATAGAAACGTCCTTATTACGGGTAACGGGGTTGCAGGCCGGAATCGAATACTTGATCCACAACGATATGGATGAGGATTTGAACGATTTCAACTCTGTGACCGGAGCCATCCAATTCAACAACGAGTCCGCCTACCTGGGATACAGGCTGCGGGCTCTGGCCGGATTCTCGTTGGAGCGCAAGGACTTCAAGGGACTGAAATCGCGGACCACTAGTCAGTCCTTCATCACCATTTACGCAGGTTTGAATTAATTTTCCGGCTCTCGGCCATGAAACCACGACCTCTTGAAGTCGGCGCACAAATCACTCAACCCATTGGGGGTCGGCCCGGGCCTTTTTTTTGCGGCTTTGGCGTGGCGTGGCTTATGCCTTTGGCAGATGTCCTACAGTCCGTTATTTGCCGTGCCGGTAGGGCAGTTAGAAGTTCTGGCCGACCGGGCCGTGTCGACTGCCGCCCTTTCTCCGTTTGGCCCACTCTACGGGTTCGCTCTGGCCATGGCGCGCGATTGGGTCTTTTCGGGTTATCTTGCCCTCAAGTCGGTCCAGGTCGGTATTGGTGCAGTCAACTGCGTGCTGGTCTGGCAAATAAGTCGGAAGGCCTTCGGATCTCAGGTGGGATTGATAGCCGGTCTATGGGCGGTTTTTTACGTCCCATCCTTCTATTGGGAGGGGCAGTTGAGCCCGGCGGTGTGGACGGGTACCTGTATTTTAGGGGGACTTGCCTGCTTGGGCGCCGACAGATGCCGGCCATTAGCAGCCGGGCTTCTACTGGGTCTGGCCGGCGGTTTGGGCGGTTTTTGGCTGGGCTTGGGACTGGCTATAGTCGGCTGGCGGACAATAGGGCGCGAGCGGGGGGGCAGTGCCGGGGCATGGCTATTGGCCGGCTTTCTGGCCGGCTTTCTGGCCAGCTATTTGCCGGGCGCGTGGTTGGCGGGCGATTGGGCGCAGTTGGCCGCTGCAACCAGACCCGATCCAGCCCAGTGGCCGCAGGGCCTATACCTTTTTTGGCACGGCAGCGAATTGCACAGCCAGGGCGATCCCTATCTGACTGTGCAACAGGCACCGGCAGCGTCGATACTACTCTGGCACAGGTTCATCGCTTTCCCTTTCGGGTTGGTGGGCCCGTTGGCCTTGATGGGCCTATGGAGTTTGGGGCGGCAAAGCCAGAGGCCCATTCGCCAATCTCTCTTGCTATGGGGAACGGTAGCCGCGGTAGCCGGGGCCTTGTTGCAAGGGGGTGGTGCGGAGGGACGCAGTTGCACCGCACCGCTACTGTTGGTCATTGCGGCCCTGGCCTGTATCGGCCTATGCAAATTCTGGGACCAACGCAGGAGATTGGTGTTGCGAGGGGGGGCATTGATCGTCTTGGCCTTCCTGTGCAATGCTGGAAGCGGTCCTATACAGGCTGTCGCCAACCAGCTCTATTGGCGCGGTCAGGCTTTTGAGCAACTTGATATGAAAGCTAACGCCACGCGGGAATACGAACGGGCTGTAGCCCATGGGACGGCCCCTGCCGCCCATGGCGCCCTGGCCCGCCTCTATGAGGCAGATCGTGATTTCAACCGGTCGTTAAAACATTACGAGCAAGTCGTGCGCCTGCAGCCGGCCGACAGAGAAAGCAAGGTTAAACTGGCCCGAATTTATCTGCAGGCCGAGAGGCCGCGCCGGGCCGCCCAGATGTACGAAATTTTGAGTCGGGATGATACCGAAAATCTCTTTTTGGGGCGCTTGGGAGACGCCCTGCTAATGGCTGGCGATTCTCCTGGGGCCCTGCGGGCGTATGAGGCCATGTCGGTCGCGCACCCCGACAGCGGCCGAGTCCTCTATAACCTGGCCCGCTTATACGAATCGGAAGGCTTTAAAGAGGAGGCCCTTGGAGCCTATAGACAACTGGGATTGCATGCCCAATGGGGCATAGAGGCCCATTGGCGGGCGGCAGCCCTTCTGGCCGAGCGCGGTGATCGAGAAGAGGCCGAAGAGTTATTGGGCGCAGCCCTGGCGGTGGAACCTGACAATCGCCCTGTTCTTTGGGGGTTGGGGCGATTGCTGGCGGTGGATGGGCGCTACGCGGAGGCCCTGACAGTGTTCGAGAATCTGCGGGACCTCGATCCGGAAAACTATCAAACGTATTTTTTTCTCAGCAAGCTATACTTTCGCCTGGGGCTCAATGCTGAAGCGGAAGGCGCTTATGAAACCTATCAGATCGAAAAAAAGCGGGCGGAAATAAGACAATCGGTCGAAGAGAATCTGGACTCGGTCATGAGACAATTCGGGGAATTGGGAGAATGACAAGGAAATTGCTTATTTGGTGCGGGTTGGCGGGGTTGGCCTTGCCTGTTTGCACGCAAGCGCGGGAAGTGTTGACGATCGGCCAAGATGGTCAGATCAGTTGGGAAGGGGACGTGGCCGTCGGCGTTGCTGTGGAGACCCAGGATCCCGAATATCGCACGACGCTCGACCCCAATGTCACGGAAGTGGGCAATACCCCTGCCGACCTCATCGATTTTGACAACGGAGAATTTCCCGGCAGTATTCTCCCCGGAACGGTGGGAGAGGGCCAGAACTTGACCACTGAGATTTTCAGTCGTGGCGGCAGCCTGACAGCCCCCACTGTCTTCGATATAAACGATGCCCAGCTGGATATCGCCTTGGAACAGCTGACTACGGCGCAGGCCAATGGCCGCGCCTTTGAGCGCAAGGGCAATTTTGTTCTGGGTACGCTGCTGGTACTGGATCTGGGCGGGAGGTTTGGGGTCAACCAAATTCGTTTTTTTCCGCGCAATACCCTATTTCCGTCTCCTACCACCCCCTTCCAGGGGGATTTCCTCAAGAATTTCGAAGTGCACATCAACGACGGCGTGATCCTGACTCAAGCCGGCAATCCGATCTGGGATTTTTACGAGGGCCGCACCAATAACGCCGAGGCGGTGACCGTGGTCGATATCGACCCGCCCCGCCTGCTGCGCTTTCTGCGCCTGCGGGCCACTTCTTCAATTCCTTTCGAGATTGAGAAAATACAGGTTTTCGGCGAAGGTTTCTTTCCCACGGCGCGTTATTTATCCCCCGTCATTGATATGGGGTCGCCGGCCAATTGGGGCCAGTTGCGCTGGATCCAGGAATTGGTAGGGGAGGCCGACCAGGTGGACATGCAGATCCGCTCGCGCAGTGGCAGCGATCCAACGCCGTTGGCCTATACCCGCAAGCGGGTCGGTTTGCAGGATGCCGCCGAGATCTCCGCTTCGGTGGATGACCCCAGCCAGCCGCTGGAGCGCCGCGAATACTTGAGCCTGCCGGTAACGGGCGGCCAGTCCGACGTCTGGGAGCGAGGTTCGGTGCGGGACGACCTGGAAAACTGGAGCCCGTTGAGCCCGCCCTATTCGCTCGCCGATGGAACCAGCGAGGCCGGCACGCCTATCCTTTCGCCGGGGCCCCGCCGCTATATCCAATTCCGCGTCGATTTCCTCAGCAGCGACCTAGAAGCCAGCTACGTTCTGAACCAATTGGCCTTTGACTTTACTTCACCCCCCCTGGCTGACGCCCTGGTCGGCGAGATTTTTCCACGCGAAGTGCCGGCGGCTACCGACATTCCCTTTGTCTACGCCCTGCGCACGGAGATGGAGAGCGGCCAGATCCAGGGGTTTGACACCTTCGAATTGAATACGGGCAACCGGGTAAGTCGCATCGAAAGAATCGAGGTCACAGGCAGTGGCGGCCAGATATTGTTGGACCACACGTTCGCCACCCAGGACCGGGCTACCACAGAGGGCGAAGTCGAGATAGCCTTCATCAACGATCAGGGCTTTGCCGTGCGTTTTCCGCGGGTCCAAGAACACGACTCGGTGATTAAGATTCACTTCGTCAGTCGGGTCCTGTCCTTCAGCACGACCTTTGAAGGACGTGCCCTGTTGGCGGCAGAAGACGCTTTCCAGGGGGTCATTTCCGGGGACGCCACCCAACTGGGCGAAGAGGATATAGCTTTCAAATCGGATGTGACCGTACTCAGCCCCGGGGTGAATTCGGGCAGCCTAGTGGGCAACTTTGCCCTCGATACCCCAGTTATTACCCCCAATGGAGACGGGGCCAATGATCGCCTGTCGATTCGCTATGAAATCCTCGCGGTAGTCGGCAGCGCCCGCATTAAAGTCGATATTTTTGATGTGGGGGGCCGCCTTGTGCGCCGGCTCGCCGAACTGGATGGAGCCAACGGGGTCTATGATGTCGATCGCCTCGCAGAGTTAGGTTGGGACGGGACGGATGGACAAGGCGGCATAGTGCCACCCGGCTTGTATTTGATCCAGGTCGAAGTGGAGGGCGATGCGCGTTCGAGTGCGAGTGTGCGGACTTTTGGGGTGGCTTATTAATCGGCCGCAGGGCCGCAAAAGGAGATGAGGTCATGCTGCAGCGCATATTGTTGGGAATGCTGGTCATCGGTCTTTGTGGGGCCGCCTGGGGGCGGTCGGAATTTCGCCTGGGGGGCGACGGGATCTCATGGCAAAGCCTGCTTACCGAAGGCGAAACGAACTATGTGATAGTCGATGGCTCCGGCAATGTTCTGTCTACCTTGCCGGTCGGCATTAGCACCGAGGATGCCGGCATAGATACCATGATCGATTTTGCCAATAACGGCATCGGGCCGGTGTGGATTGATCCGGCGGATAATCTTTCGCTCTCTCTGGCAGAGCGCAAGGGGCACCTCAATTCCAGTGTCTCGACTGGCTACTCTCGCGAGGCGGCCAAGGAATTGCAGGTAATGATCGACGGCGATTCCGATACCGCGGTCCTGAAGCGGGTGGAACTCTCGCCGCGGCTGCAAGGGCTCAATATAGGTTACGTCAAGAATTTAGTGGTCAATTTGGGGGCCGAACTGCCGATCAACCGCATTCGCTTTTTTCCGCGGCCAGGCTTCGAGGAGAATTACTTGCAGTGGTACGAAATTGGGGTCGCCGACGATACGGCTCCCTTCGTCTCCTTTCCGGGCGAGCGGGCCCCCGGCAAGCGTTGGTACAGGGATATAAACCGTTCCTTGACCTCGAACAACGATCCCGGCTTCGATATACTCAAGCGCAACGAGGAAAACCTGGACATAGAAGTGGACCTGAATTTCCCCACCGAAGATCTACACTGGATCGCCATCCGGCCGATCAATGCCGAGCGCGATTGGGAGATCGCCGAATTCGAAATCTACGGAGAGGGCTTCGTCGGTCGCACCAGCTATACCAGCCCCATTCTGGATTTTGGCCGTCCGGTGGCCTGGAGCAAGATCCGCTGGGAAGGGGAACGTCCCGAGGGCACCGAGGTTCGTCTGCGCACCCGCACCGGCAATACGCCGCAGCCCAACCATTTCTGGAGGGTGGGCAGCACTGGTGATTTTGAGCCGGTGAGCAGGGAGGATTACCAAGCGGCCTACAACGCCGGGCTCTTCAGCCAGCTGCGACAGGTGTACGACCGGGACAACTGGGGCACTTGGTCGCCGCCCTACGATTTTGACGCCGGTCTGCGGGATGCGAACCAGCCGGATTTCGATTGGACCGACGGGGTCGTGCTGCAGTCGCCCAGTCCCACCCGCTACCTGCAGTTCCAGGTCGTTTTCAGAGGCAACCGGGAGGTGGCGCCCAGAATCGACAATATGACCTTGCTCTTTGCCGAAGAGCCGGCCGCGCAGGAGGTCTTTGGCGAGATTTGGCCCCTCGAGACCGAGAATTTCGAGCCCCAGACCTTCAACTACGTCGTCCGGCCGCTTTTGGGAACGGGGGACAAGGGGTTCGACCGCCTCGAGATCTTCACTCAAACCCGGGTCCAGGCCGTGCACTCGGTCCTGGTGGATGGCAGCGAAATGAAGGAGCGCTTTCCGCCCGAGATCCAGGATGACCGAATCGTATTGTCCTTTGATCCGCTGCAGGCGCCGCGGGACAACGAGAAGCGCATCGAGGTGAATTTCGACGCCAAAGTATTGCGTTTCGGCACGGAGTTTACCGGCTGGGTGTACGACAGCGCCGAACCCAATCTCAAGCAACAGATAAAACCGGGCAACGCCACATTCCGCTTCGGCGGGGATGTGCTGGCGGTGCGCACGCCCATGGGCGGCGACTTGATCAGCAGCGTCCAGCTCTCGTCGCCGGTGTTAACGCCCAACGGAGACGGCGCCAACGACCAGATCGAACTCCTGTACGACGTGCGCAATGTAGAAGACCTTAGTCAAGTAACGGTGAGGATTTTTGACCTGAGCGGTAGCATGGTGCGCCAGCTGGACCAGACCACGACCTTGAGCGGCAGTTTCGCTCTGTCGTGGCAAGGGCTGGACGACCAGGGAGCACTGGTCAGGCCCGGAATTTACGTCTACCAGGTGGAATTGGAGGTGGACGGTGGCAGCAAAGTGTCATCGGGAGCAATTTCGGTAGCTTATTGAGACCGGGCCGCCAAGGAGCGGGAATAGGGGATTTCAAGGTAGGAGTTTATGTATAGACCGGAACGTCATATACTTTTCTCGCTGTTGTTTCTGGGCGGCCTGTTCACCTTTGTGGGACCCGTGGCCGGTCAGATCGACTATGGTTCTCGTTTGGGCGAACAGAAAAAGTCGACAGTCAACTATGCCCCTCAGGGACCCAGTGTCCTGATGGGGGCCGTCGATCCCGCGGTGCGGCGTTGGTTTATACCGCAGGAATTATTTGATGAACACCGCTGGCGCCAGTGGGAGTACACCAATTACGCCCGCCAACCCTTCCGGCGTTATGTCGATCCTTCTATTGAAGGCGACTATTTCTACGATCTCTACGGCAATCGCGTTACCCAGGGGTGGTTGATCTTCAACAGCAGCCAGACCAGCAACCAGGGATTCGGCAATGTCCTCTTTAAGGCCAACCGCTTCAATCAGTGGTTCTCCGAACTGGTGATAGCTGGTGACCACAAGGGCCAGTATCACTATGCGTTGACCATCGGCTCAAACCTGCGTTCTACGTTGACCCCGATGAGTTTTTCCAAACCTCGCATGGACGGGGTCCAGTTTGACGTAGCTACCGACAAATACGAAGGCACAATGGTATTCTCGCGGTTCACCGGCCCGCGCGGTACCCAAGGCGTGGAAATTCCCCAGACCAATAATACCACCCTGTTCGGGGGGCGGCTGACGGCCCAAATTGGCGATTTCGTCGAATTGGGGGCGCATACGGTCAATTCGCACCAGGCCAATACCCTTTCCACGGACTTGGTGGAAAACCAGTTGCGCGGTGGCCTGACCACCGCCCAGAATCAGACCATTTCCTCTGTCCAGGTGGTATTGCGCGATGACTCGCCGGCAGACGGGACGGGTGGCGCCGCTTATTTTCCGGCCGGCTCGGATATTGTCATTACGTACCGCGACGGCCGGACCGACCGGGGCAGCGACCTGCGCTTCGAGCCGGTCGTCGAGGGCGGCGTTGTCGAGCAGGGTTTTATCGCCGCCAACGGCAATGTGCAGATCAGCCTCACCTACGATTTTAACGATCCGGTATTCGTCAATCAGGCCAAGGGCGACCAGACCGATATCGTGGGGGTTGAATTCCAACTGGTGCTGGCCAACGATTACCAGATTTGGATGAGCTCCGACCGGCAGACCAACAGCAGCGGTGAACCGGTCTTGCTGCTGATCGAGCGGGCCGAGGGCAATATACAGGACATCACCAACCTGCGCACGGTCAGCTTTGATTATGGTCTGCCGACTTCAACCAGTATCCTGGGCGGGACCTTGAAGATCTCCGAAGTCTGGGGCCTGGATCTGTACGCCGAATACGATTTGAGCTGGAGTTATCGCAAATACCCCAATGTGCAGGAGGAATCGCACAAGGCAACCTCGGGTATCGGTGGCAAGCGGAAAGCGCCGGCCTGGATGATAAATCTGTCAAAAGAGGCCTATCCATTCTTCCTGTTGGGCGAAGCCTATTCGATGGATCCTTTCTACAATACTCAATCTTTCGTCACCAATGCTTCCGGGGTAATCGACTATTCCGCTGGAGCCGCGTCCGGGACCGGCGTCCCCATCTCCGCCAATACGTCCGCCCAGACCAGCTTGGTCGAATTGGTGGAGGACAACGACGACCAGGACCGCATCCCGGATACGTTCAGAGCCGATTGGTCGACCCCCGATTTGCAGGTGTTTCCCGGTTGGGACCAGAACAACGACTTTCAGCCGGACCTGAACCAGAACGACAACCGGGTAAAAATCAACAACGTGCCCGACTACGAAGAGCCTTTTTTGCGTTTTGCCGTCGATCGACCGGAGTTCCTCTACGGCATGGATATGAACAACAATTTTTGGGTCGATCAGTACGAAAACGACGAAGAGCCCGATTACCCCTACCGCAAAGACCACAAGGGCTACAACGTCTACGGCGGGGTGCACCTGAGCTCCAAGCTGCGCCTTATGGCAGGGGCGCTGCGCGAAGAGTTGATTTCCTCGGAACAGCAGAACAACAGCACGTACGTCGTGGCTACCTATGACGACTTTTCCCCCCGCTACGGCAACCTGCGCCTTTTCCAAATGGGCAAGATCGTTGAGGACGATATTCCGAACCCGCTGCTGCAATGGGCCCCGAATAATACGTTGCGCGGCGGCAGCTTGACGCGCCTGGAGGACCCTCTGCTGGCGCGCGATACCTTCGTCAACCAGTCTTTTATCGGCCATAGCCTGAAGACCAACACTTGGCATGTTACCAATAAGGTCAATTATGTACTCTTTAGGCAGTTGATGGACAAGGGAAAAAGGCGAAATTTTAACCTGGGTGAAAACGATTTTTTTCTCGGCATCATCAATAAGGCCAGTTATCGGTATGATTTGGGCAGGCTGTGGCTCGAGCCGCGCTGGAAAAGCGAATACCTGCGGCAGAGTCGCGATTTGTTCACCCAGGAGGGACGCACTTCACTGACGGAGTTATTCTCCCTCATCCTCCATCTGCCCTTGCTCAAAGTGACTACTATGCAGGCCGGTACTGAATACGTCCTATTCAACGATATGGACGAAGACGCCAATGATTTCAGTTCGCTATTGGGGGCCGTGCAGTTCAGCAATACATCGGCCTACCAGGGGTACCAGATAAAGGCGTTGGTCGGTATGTCGGTCGAGCGCAAAGACTTCAAGCAAGTTGAGGCCAGCACCGGTACCCAGGCCTTTATCACTATTTTCGCCGGCTTGGAATAAAACCGGCTTAACCCCGCGAGCGGACCTATTTAGCCAGTCTGATCGCTTTGCATCGAGAAAGGAGGGTATAGAATCGTGCGGTTAAAAACTCGTCTAGCAACCCTTTTGCCAAGCCGAGTTGAAGCTATAATCCATTCATTTTCGCTTAAGGAGTTTATCCGATGAAAAAGTCGATCATTGCTTTGATCGCCATTCTGGCCTGCGCGTTCTCGGCCCAGGCCCACGATAATGGCCTCTTTGTAGCCGTCCAGTTCCCCGATGGCAACCAGCCCGTTATCGACGGTGACGATAGCGATTGGAGCGCCATTCCGGTCGAAATCTACGGTATCCAGAACGACCGCCTCAACTCCCTGGACGGCTTCGCCGAAGCCGCCGGCATTGAGGAATTGGACGCCAGTTCGCTCAATATGCGCCATCTGGCCGGTTGGAACGAGACCAATAACCAGATCTACGTCACCAGCCGCGTCTTTGACGATATCCACGTAGTCATACGCCAGGATCCGGGCAAGTTCTTCTGGGATGACAGCTGGGAGGTCGACGTCAACGCGTTGCACGAAACCCGCGACCAGCACAACGCCGGCGAGACGGCAACCAGCTTTTCCTACAAGTTCGCTTTCCCCGAAGTTGAAGGTACCTTTGAATGGCTGCGCCCCAACCGCAATATTCCGTGGTTGACCAGCGGTTCGCAGTGGTTCACCGTGGCCTATGGTTTCGAGGGTGAAGAGTTTGGCGAGAGCACCTATATCTACGAGGTCGCGATCCAGCCCATCTCCAGCATGCCCAAGAGTGAAGAGGCGACCCAGGACCAGGTCAATATCCACGATCTGTCCGAAGGCGAGACCATTCACATCGGCATCATCGTCAATGAAGTAGACGGTGGCGAAGGCGAAGGCGATAATCGCATTGGCCAGTGGGGCACTCAGGTCGAAGGTTGCTGCCACGCCGATATGGATCTGCTGATCGCTCCGGCAGATCCCGATATCGTCTGGGGACCGGCCAATACCTCGGTCGAAGCCCATAGCTGGGGCCATATCAAAGCCCAATTCTAGTATAGAATAGCTTTGTAGGCCGATTTGTAGGCTGATTTAATCAACTGGACAGGTCTTGAGTTTGGGACCTGTCCAGTTTTCTTAAGGGAAAGACTCTCTGCCATGCTCAGCCAGGACCAAGTATATTTTTACCAGCAGCAGGGTTATCTGGTGGTGGAAGATGTGCTCAGTTCGGCCGAAGTTGGGCGGGCTCAGGGCATTGTCGACGATTTCGTCGAACAATCGCGCCGGGTGACCCAGCAGGGCGGCCATTTCGATCTGGAACCGGGTCACAGTGCCGCCGAACCCAAGGTACGGCGGATGATCAATCCGGTGGACTACCATCCATTTTTCGACCAGATTATGCGCGATTCTCGTATTCTCGATTGCCTGGAGTCTCTGATCGGGCCGGCGATTCGGGCCCAGGGCAATAAGCTCAATATGAAACCGGGGACGGGCGGCAGCGCGGTCGAGTGGCACCAGGATTTCGCTCACTACCCCCATACCAACGACGACCTGTGCGCTGTGGGCTTGGCCCTGGATACAGCCACCATGGACAACGGCTGCATGTTGGTGGTGCCCGGTTCCCACCGAGGGCCTATTTTGGACCACCACCAAGACGGCTATTTCATTGGTGCCATCAGCCCCGAACGCGACGGTATCGATCTGGTAAAGGCGGTTCCTTTGGCCATGCCCGCCGGGGCCATTTCCATTCATCACACCAGCACCTTGCACGGATCGGCGGCCAATGTCTCGGGCCAATCCCGGCGGCTGCTATTGTACCAATACGCCGCCGTCGACGCCTGGCCTCTGGGCGGGGTGGGCGACTGGGATACTTTCAACGGGCAGATCCTGCGCGGCGATATAACCTACGAATTTCGCCATTGCGCCCTGGTCACGCGCACCCGCATGCCGGCGGGAGACCGCGGCGGTAGCGGCATTTACGAATTGCAGAAGCCCCTCATAGAAAAAACTTTCGCCGCACCGGCCTAACCGGACGGAAGGAGAATCCACTATGCCGTACGGCCGTTTCATTGGCGCTGCCGCCATTATCCTTTTGGGCCTGATCGGGGTGCGAGCCGTCGATTGGTACCCGTCCGAGGAGATGCTCACGGTCTGGGTCTACGGCTCGCCCCAGGAGGCCAAGCTCTACCGCCGCATCGCCGACCAGTACCGCAAAGCCCATCCAGAGGTCCGCTTCCGCCTGGAAGTAATGCCCGGGCGCAATGTGGTGCAGAAATTGCTCACCGGTATGGACGCGGGCCACGCCCCCGATGTCTGCATTTTGCACTGGCGGCAGATGAGCCAGGTGGCCAGCACGGGCCAGTTGCTGCCATTGGACGAGTTGGTGCGCCGCGACGGCTTGCCGGTAGACGATTTCTATCCGGTGGGGCTGCAGGCCTATAGCTACCACGGCCAGCTCTACGGGATCCCGGTCAAGGGCAGTACCATCACCTGTTTCTACAATAAGCAGCTCTTCGACCAGTACGGTGTCGAATACCCCTCCGCCGATTGGACCTGGGAGGAGATGCTGGACAAAGCCCGGCGCCTGACGGTGGACAGCGACCAGGACGGCCTGGCCGATATATACGGCGTTTCGCCCTACGATATTGCCAATTACGTCTGGAGCGGCGGCGGTAAGTTCCTCCGCCTGGAAGGGGACCGCTACGTCTCCAATCTGGATGACCCGGTGGTGCAGGAAGCGGTGCAATTCTACGTCGATCTGTTCTTCAAACACCAGGTCAGCCCGCCGCGCCCCGGCGTCCGCACCGACGCGCCAATGAGCACTTTCACCTTTGAGGCCGGGCGCATCGCCGTCGATATTTCGGGCCCCTGGCGCATTGGCCAGTACAAGGATCTGGATCGCTTCGAGTGGGATACGGTGCTATTCCCCAAGGGCCCGGCCGGGCGCAAGACGCGCTACGCCAGCGTCGGTTTCTGCATCTGGAAGGACAGCAAGCAACCCGAAGTGGCCTGGGACGTGGTCAAGCATATGGTTTCGGCCGAGGCGACGGCGGAAATGGCCCAATTGGGCAGTGATATGCCGCCACAGCGCTCGGTATCGCGACAGTCCTTCATCCAGGAAGAGACGCCCTGGGCCGAAGAGACTTTCGTCGAGTCGATGGAATACGATGTCCATCTTTTCCCCCAAGAGCTGTGGTGGGAAGATCTGTACCGCCGCATGCTCGACGCCCTCGATGGGGCCCTGACCGGGCGCGAATCGGTCGAGACGGCCCTGGCCAATGCCCACCGGGTGACTAACGACTATCTAGACCGCATCTACGCCCAGGAGGAGGGGTTATGAAAAATCAGGGCCGAGCCGCCGCCCTCTTTTTACTGCCCAATCTAGTTGGATTTACCCTCTTCACTCTGGGGCCGGTATTGGTGGCGGCGGGCATGAGCCTGTACCGTTACCAATTGGCCTCGGGCACTCCAGACTTTATCGGCTTTGCCAATTTTGTCGACTTGCTGGGGTTTGAGCGGGTCGATGGGGAATGGCGGGCACTGGACCCTTATTTCTGGCAATACCTGGCCAATACCCTTTTCCTCATGCTCAATATCCCCCTGGCCATGGCTGGTTCGCTGGTGCTGGCGGTATTGCTCAACCGCGAGATTCCCGGGCGCATCTTCTTCCGTACTTTTTTCTTTATCCCTCATCTGTGCAGCGGCATCGCCATCTATATGGTGTGGAAAATGCTGTTGACCTTTGAGCCCAACGTCGGCATAATCAATGCTTTCTTGTGGGAGATCTACCATATTTTTGGCATTCAAGGCGCCGATGCCGTGGCTTTATTGCCGGGTTGGTTAATCGATATAAAATGGGCCAAGCCAGCCCTCATTATCGTATTTGTCTGGGCCAGTGTGGGCGGTTTCAATATGATCCTCTATCTGGCCGGTTTGCAGAATATTCCGCCCGAGCTCTATGAGGCGGCCGAGATCGATGGGGCCAACTGGTGGGCTCGATTGCGCCATATCACCATTCCCCAGTTGGCTCCGACCTCCTTTTTCATCCTAGTCACCAGCATTATCGGAGGCCTGCAAGGCGGCTTTGAGGCCGCCTATATCATGACCGGAGGGGGACCGGGGGGCTCTACGACAACCATCAGTTACTATATCTACACCCAGGCCTATGAACAGTTGGAGATTGGCTACGCCGCTACTATTTCCATGGTATTATTCGTCCTCATATTCGTGGCGACCCTGATCAACTGGCGCTACGGCGGCAAAAAAATGGAGGCCGTCTAAGATGAGCCAGGCTAAGACCGGGGGGATCGCCCAATACCGCTCTCTAGTGGGTATCTACGCCCTACTACTGGTATTGTTGGGGCTGTTGACCATACCGCTGGTGTGGACTGTGTTGACTTCGTTCAAATACAATGTCGATGTTACCCTGGGGTGGATACCGCCGCGCTGGACCCTGCGCAATTATACCGGCGTGGTCGAGGCCTTCGCCTTTGTGCGTTACTACGGTAATTCCTTGTTTATCGCCTCTACCGTGACCGCTGTCCAGGTGACCACCAGTGTGCTGGCCGCTTTCGCTTTTGCCCGTTTGAATTTCCGCGGGCGCAACGCCATTTTCCTGGCCTATCTGGCCACCATGATGATCCCCAGCGATGTGCTGATGATTCCCCAATTCGTGCTGATGAAGAAAATTCCAGACTGGCTCAACTGGTCTTTCGGTACAGATTTTTTCAGCGGCTTCCTCTACCTGGGACGGCAGTATCTGGGGCATCCGGTGGGCCTGGATAGTTATTTCGCCCTGATCGCGCCGGGCTGCTTTAGTGCCTACGGGACTTTCATGCTCAGGCAATTCCTGCTGGCCATATCCGGCGAGATCGAAGAGGCGGCCTATATCGACGGCTGTTCCACCTGGGGCGTCTTCCGGCACGTGGTCCTGCCCCTGGCCAAGCCGGCGCTGGGGGCCCTGGCTATTTTCACCTTCCTGGGCAACTGGCGCGCTTTTGTCTGGCCGTTGATCATGAGCGAGTCGGATTCGATGATGGTATTGCCGGTGGGTTTGGCCAAATTGTCGGATCTGTACAATAATGACTACGGTCTGATCTGCGCCGGCTCGGTGCTAATGCTGATCCCGATGATCGTCGTTTTCGTATTGTGCCAGCGCTGGTTCATTAGCGGCATCCAGCTGGGGGCGGTCAAGGGGTGATTCAATCCGGTCGCAGGGGCTGTAGACCTGAGCATCCCTTGGTTGCGGGGCTGCTGTGAAAAAGGAAATCCCCACCCCCTTCCGTCGTCTGCTGGCGCAGCGGGCCGAATCGTCTCTGCAGGGTCGCCAGTCCGACGCCCAGATCACCCTCCGCGGCATCGCCGTAGGCGCCCTGCTCAGCGCCATTATTGCCGTGGGGGTGCCCTATGGCGGTCTCGTGATCCAGGGCACCCGGCTGGGCCTGAGCGCCTGTACTCCGGCGGCGTTCTTCCTATTTTTTCTCTTCTTGCTCATGGTCCAACTGCCGTTGGGCCTGATCCGTCGAAGCTGGGCCCTGCAACGGGGCGAGTTAATCACCATTTTCTTTATGATGATGGTGGCCACGGCCATCCCTACCCGGGGCGTGACCGGGCCGTTGCTGCCCATGTTGACGGGGTCGACCTATTACGCTACCCCGGAAAACAAATGGGCCCAACTCGTCCAGCCGCTGTTGCCCGACTGGCTGGTAGTTGACGATCCCCAGGCAGTACAGACTTTCTACGAGGGCGGCGGACCAGCCGCCGCCATTCCTTGGGACGTCTGGCTGGCCCCTCTGTTGGCTTGGCTGGGCTTTTTCGCCCTGTTCTATATCACCCTCATTTCCGCTATGGTCATTCTGCGCCGCCAGTGGGTCGAGCACGAGCGTTTGGCCTATCCGCTGGTGCAGCTGCCTCTGGCCATGATCGAGGACGGGGCCGATCAGGGTTTGCTCAAACCCTTCTTCAAAAACCGGGTCATGTGGGCCGGCTTGGCCATCCCCCTCTTAGTCAATAGCCTCAACGCCCTGCATCACTACTATCCACAGATAGCCGCCGTCGATTTGCAGACTCGTATCGAGTTATTCCGGCAGTTGCCCCTGCGGGTGAGTATCAATTTCCTCATGCTCGGCTTCGCCTATCTGATCAACGCCAATATTTCCCTGAGTCTGTGGTTTTTCTACCTGCTGCACCAATTTCAGGAAGTCTTTTTTCAGGCTTTCCTCATTCGCCACAACGAAGAATTGGGGCCGTGGACCGATCCGGGGGCGGGCCATCAGATGATGGGCGCCCTGGTGGTTATGGCCGCCGCCGGTATATGGACCGCCCGCGACCATCTGAAAAATGTCTGGCGCAAAGCCCTCGACGTTGGTGCCCCAGTGGACGATTCGGACGAGATTATGTCCTACCGCTGGGCGGTCCTGGGAGGGGGCGGCGGGGCGCTGGGCATGGCCGTCTGGCTGTGGCTATCGGGTATCCCGGCCTGGATCGCGCCGGTCTTTGTGGTGGCGGCCTTGGTCCTGCTGGTTGGCCTGGCCCGGATTATGGCCGAAGCCGGCTTGCCGACGGTTACCTCGGGGATGATTCCCGCCGGTTTTGTCGTATCGGGCATAGGGGTGCCGGCCCTGGGGGCCAAGGGCATGGTCGCCACCGGCTATACGCTGGTATGGATCAACGATATGCTGACCTTTATGACCGCGCCGCTGGCCCATGGACTGCGCTTGACTAGCGCTACTTCGGGTAAAACACGGCGCCTGTTCTGGGCGGTGGGGGCCGCCCTTCTCATCAGCTTGGTGGGCTCTGTCTGGTTCACTCTGGATCTGGCCTACCGCCACGGCGGGGTCAACCTCCACCCGCAGTATTTCAAGACTTTCGCCCAGGAGCCGGCCAAATTCGCCGCCCAGAAATTGGCCGATCCCACCGGTCCCAATCTCGTCGGCTGGCTGTGGAGTGGATCGGGGGCCCTGCTGATGGGGCTGTTGATTGCCGCCCGGCAGCGTTTTTTGTGGTGGCCCTTCCAGCCCCTGGGTTTTGTCGTCAGTATGGGATGGGTAATGAATACCATATGGTTTTCGGTCTTCCTCGCCTGGCTCTGCAAAGTACTGTTGCTGCGCTACGGCGGACCTCGTCTCTACGCCAAGACGGTACCCTTTTTCCTCGGGCTGGCTCTGGGGCAGATCGTCGTTGGCGGTCTATGGCTTTTTATCGACGGATTCACCGGCACCGTGGGTAATCGCATCCGGGTGTACTAAATAGTATATCTGACAATTATACCGCATATCATCTATACCCTATATCATCTATACCCTCTGCGACGCCGCAATTCCAGTAAATCGCTGGGTGTATCTTGAAAATAAAGGAACTACCGTGACAGACCTCCAACAGCACCCCGGCCCCCGCCTCTGGCCCCTCTATATCATCGCCGGCGCCGTCATCGCCGCGCTGTTGGCAATCTGGCTCCCTGAATCACTCAACCGCCAGATGCAGGTGGTGCCGACATTGGGCGTGTTTCTCCTCGCCTTCATATTTACCATATTCTGGCTGCTCTTCCTGTCGCGGTTGCCTTGGGGCCGGCGTCTGCGCTATTTCGGCGCCGTCGTCTTGGTTGTCGCGCTGTGCGGGGTTTCATTCCGCTACCAGGGCCTCAGCGGTGATTTTGTGCCCATATTCGTTTGGCGCTGGACCAATACAGGGGCGGCGAGTGCCGTCGACGGTGGCGGCGTTACTCCGATAGAAGCCCGCGACTGGCCCCAATTTCTGGGCCCAGACCGCAGCAACCAATTGCACGGGGTCCGTCTCCAGCGCGATTGGGGCGAGCACCCGCCGCGCGAAGTCTGGCGCAGGCCTGTCGGCGCCGGTTGGTCTTCCTTCGCCATTGCCGGAGGCCGCGCCATAACCCAAGAACAGCACGGCCCTACAGAGCAAGTCGTTTGTTACGACCTGGCCAGCGGGCGCAAACTGTGGAGTCATAGCGATTCAGCCCGGCACGAGTCGGGCATGGGCGGGGTTGGCCCGCGCGCCACCCCCACCATAGTCGGTGACCAGGTTTTCGCGCTGGGTGCTACCGGCCTGCTCAACAGCCTCGATTTGAGCAGCGGGCGACTTCTTTGGTCGCGGGATATCGCCGCCGACAATAACGCGAAAATACCGATGTTTGGTTTTAGCGGATCGCCCCTGGTGCTAGACAGTCTGGTCGTTGTCAGCTCCGGCGGCCCTGATGGCCGCTCGTTGGTGGCCTACCAGCGCCACAGTGGAACATTTATATGGGGCGGGGGAGGCGACCAGGCCGGCTACAGCTCGCCGCGTTTAGCCACCTTGGCCGGCCGCCAACAGATCTTGATCTTCAACGAAGCCAACTACAATATTGCCGCCCACGATCCGCACAACGGCGCCCTGCTTTGGCAGCAATCCTGGGACCACGGCATGGTGCAATGCATTGCCAATCCGCTGCCCTTGCCTGGCGACCGGGTCCTGGCCTCCACCGGCTATGGGGGCGGGGCCGAATTATATCAGATTAATTCCGCGGCAGACGGCTTGCTGGGCAGCCAAAGGCTCTGGCAATCCAAACACCTCAAAGCCAAATTCTCCAATATGGTGTTCCACGACGGATACGTCTATGGACTCGACGATGGCATCATGGTTTGCCTGGATCCGAATACGGGCACACGGCGTTGGAAACGGGGCCGTTATGGCCACGGCCAGCTGATATTGGTAGATGACTTATTGCTGATTATGAGCGAGAAGGGCGATGTTGTATTGGTCGAGGCCAATCCCGAGAAGCACGTAGAGTTGGCGCGGATGCCCGTTTTTGAGAGTAAGACTTGGAATCCCCACGCTTTCGCCGCGCCTTATTTGCTGGTGCGTACCGACCGTGAAGCGGTCTGTTACGAATTACCACTTGCCGAGTAAACGACAGATCCCCCGAATTTGCTGGAGACTTCCTTTGTTGAGAGTTTGGAGGTCTGACAATCAAGTAATCTCACGAGGTCCATAATGGAGCTGCTATTTCTCGGTACGGGGGCCGGTGATTTTCAGGCCCTGGACGATGTGAAAAACGATTCGCCCTATATTGTCGCCGCACGCCAGGCGGGAGGCCGCAATCTGCGCTACGCCTCGGCGGCTTTGCTGGTGCCCGACATCCTCATCGACTGTCACGATACCCGCCAACTCGAACGCTTTCGCGGCAGTGCGGCGGCTATCCGGCACCTGCTGATCACCCACGGCCATTGGGACCATTTTCAGCCGCGGGCGGTGATCGACCTGGCCGCTGGGCTGGCAGACCCGTTGCCGGTATATGGCACGTCTGTAGTCGGGGACGCTTTGGTTTTCGCTGCTGAGCACGTCTGGGATGAAGAGACTGGGCGATTCCACGTCGGGAAAGAGGTGGCCAATTGGCGTTTCCATAGCGTTGACCCCGGCGATTGCTTCCAGGTGGGCACGGCCCGTGTCACGGCGGTGCGGGCCAGCCATATGCTTGATAAGGGCCGCCATCTAATTGAACAGCCGGCCCTCAATTACGTCATCGAACAAGACGGCGTCACGTTGTTTTACGGCCTCGATTCTTCTTACCTGTTGCCGGAAACGTTGGACATCCTGGCGGGTTTCCGCCTGGATGCACTGATCCTCGACGCGACTTTTGGCGAACGGGTGATCGATCCAGCCCTATCGGGACATATGAATTTTGCCATGGTGGCCGAGACAGTAGCCGAGTTGCGGGCTATTGGGGCGGTAAGCGACGAGTCGGCGATTATCGGCTCGCATATAAGCTTGGCCACAGTGCCGCCGCACGAAGAGATTGCGGCCGACCAGGCCCGGCGGGGTTTTATCTTGGCCTATGACGGGATGACCTGGCAGCCCGGACAATAATGGGTATTCACACTGTCCTTTGTGCGCCATCTGCGGGGCGAGGGCAATCTGGATCGGGATGGTTTTGTCACGGGGACCGAATTGGGAATGTATTTACACCGGGAAGTCCTGTCCTATGAAGCAAATAGAAGCCTGGTCTTGATCAAGGTAAAATAGCCAGGTCGTCCTGCTAGAAGGGCTCCCATCTACTCCACGGTCTGATACTGCTTCCAGGCGTCGCCGGCTTGGGCGGCCTGGCGTTCCAGCTCGCTGCGCCAACCGACCACCTCGCCGGCTTTAATACGGGTGATATCGAAGCCGGCGTAGCGGTCCTCCAGGGTATCGCCCAACTTCTGGTTGGCGGCCCAACGGTCCCAGGCTGTCTTCATCCATTCGTGCGGCTGGGCCTCGCGCACCGTCGGGTCGAGCTGCCAAGCGCTGCGGGCGTCGGCTACAGACGGCTCTTTGTCGGCGGGACCCGACCAGCGCGACCAGCCGATAGAGAGCGTATTGCGCTCGCGCTCGGGCACGGTGTGGCCGGTGTGGATATTGGCGCCAATGCGGATAAGCGCCTGGCCGGCTTTGAGGCGAATGGCCGTTTGCTCGGGTATAGGCGATTTGCCGTCCCAGCTGGGGGTGTGGGGCACGCCGGCGTCCTTCATTTTTTTGGGCAACAGCACATCGTGCTCATAAGGGGTGCGCCAGCGGTTGTGGCTGCCGGGGATGACCTCGTGGCATTCGTCGTCGACCAGGGCCAGGAATAGGCTGGCGCCGTTGCGCTGCTCAATGGATCTGGCGTTGCGGGAGACGATATCTTTCCAAATGCCGCGCTCGACTTCTTCGGTATAGGCTTCGGGGCCGTCGCCGCGGATTTCCCGCTGGGAAAAATAACTCTCTCCAGTGCCCCACCAGGTGACGTCGCGGTGCCAGCTGGGCCCCATTTCTTTGCCTCTGGGGTTGCACCAAAGCAGCATGCTGCTGTAGGACATATCCTCGGGCTTGAGACCATCGCTGCACCACGAATCGACAAAAGACAGAAATTCGTCGGAGCCGTGAAATTGGGCGAAGGACGGCTCGCCAAAAGCCGGGTGCTCGAGACCGCGGATGGCCCAGGGCTCGTTTTCGGCGGCCCGGTGCACATAGCCTTTGGAACTATCGAGTTTATCGTAGCCGTTTTCGGGGGCGCAGCCCTGAGTGACGCGGCGGCCGGCTGCGCGCAAAATGGGGATCCAGGGGCTGTCGACGAAATCGTCGATAATGAGGAAACCCTGTTCGTCGAGGAAAGCCAGGCGCTCGGGCGTGGCGCCGGGAGCAGCCAATTCGGGGCGAAAATCAGCAAAGGCGGGGGCGCGGTAAGTCATGGTCGAGTTCTCGGGATAAGGAGGGCAAAGGTTTGGTTGAGCCCCAATTTAGCTTTGCCCTTGGCCTCTGTCAACGCGGGGTCGTGGGGCCTGTCCGGGCTAAGAGCCCTATTGCTAAGCCGCTAAAAAGGCCCCGGCCGGGGTAGGCCGTTAGGGTCAAAAAGGTGGCTGCGGTCGGGGCCGCTATCCGGATGCTCCAGCCAGGGGGTGTGTTGGTGCCAGGCCAGTAGAGATTGTTTCAGGCGGGCTTGTGTGTCGGCGCTGTTGGCGGCGCCCATTTGATTGCTGAATTGATAGGGGTCGGATGCCAGATCGTAGAAGCAGAAATCGGCATCGACCAATTGGCCACTGCCCGTCTCCAGGCGCATGCCGTAGAGGTGCCTCGGGGTGCGGAGACCTATTTCAGTATGGCCTTTGCCGGTGCTGCTTGAGGATGTTTCGATGCAGGCCCAGTTGCGCTTAAGGGCGGGGCATTGATCGGTCAGAATTGGGAGTAGGGACTGGCCTTGCACATGCTCGGGGATCGGCTGTCCACATGCCTCCAGCAGGGTCGGCATAATATCAATGAGGGCAGCCACTTGGGTGTGGTTGACGGCGGCGGGCCAGCGGTCGGGGAAGCGGCAGAGCAGGGGGATGCGGGTGGATTCTTCCAGCAGCATCCCCTTGTTCCACTGGTGGTGGCTGCCCAGATTGTCGCCGTGATCGGCGGCAAAAACGACAATCGTATTTTCGTCAAGGCCGTAGGCCTGTAGCGAGTGCAGCAGACGGCCGACCAGGTCGTCCACCCAGGCGACGGCGCCATAGTAGAGAGCGGTCAAGACCTTAATATCAAAGCCGGCGGGCAATTCCAGCGTATGCGGCTGGCGATAGTGGTAGTAGATATAATCCCACAAATAGATTTTGAACCATTCTTCGTCCCAGGGCAGCTTGTCCTGAGGGCTGACATTGGGCCGCAAGGGAATCTGCCGCGGGTCGTATAGGCCAAGGTAATGGTCCGGCATATCGCCCAACGGCATATGCGGCGGCATGATATTGTAGTAGAGAAAAAAGGGGGTATCGGGTGTTTTGCCGCGGTCGGCGAGGAAGGCTTCAACCCATTCTATTTCGCGCTCGGGGCCAAAGCCGGCGGCGGCCTTGGGGGCGGCCCCGTCAATGGAATATTGCTGCTGGCTGTGGCGATGGTTGGTCAGGGGCAGGATGCTGTGGTCAAAACCGACGGCGGCGGGGGCCGGGCGGATATGCCATTTGCCGATGGCGGCGGTTTGGTAGCCGGTCTGCTGCAGGGCTTCGGGCAAGGTGATTCCAGGCAGATGGGCGCCGCGGTCGGCTTCGGGGCATTCGGGCTCAATGGCGCCCCAGCCCTTGCCGTTGGTGGTGGCGAAATCGTTGCCCAATTGGCCGGTGCAGCTGCGGCTGTACTGGCCCGAGAGCAGGGCCGAGCGGGCGGCCATACAGACCGGATTGTTGGTGATAGCGTTGGCAAAGCGGACGCTTTGGGCGGCGAGGCCGTCGATATGGGGGGTACGGACCCAGGGATTGCCGTAGCAGCCGGTGGAAAAGGCGCGCAGCTGGTCGGTGAGGCAGAGGACGATATTGGGAGGTTTCATTGGGCCAGGGGAGGCTAAGAGGATACCAGACCGAGAGCCTGGCGCAATTCATGGATAGTATCGGCCAGGGCGCAGGTATCTTTCACGGCATTTGGCAGCCCAGACGCACCAATGCCTCATCGACCCAAGCGCGGTCGAGGGTACCGGCTTTAATCTGGGCCATTTGCTCGTCTTCGTCGGTTTTTTTGGCTTCGGCGGCGGCGCAGATTTTGCCGGCTTCGGCCCAGGGGACACAAAGGGTACCGTCGCTATCACCCAGGATCAGATCGCCGGCTGCAATGACCATGCCGTCGAGTGCAATGGGCCCGTTTATCTCGCCCGGTCCGTCTTTGTAGGGGCCCCGATGCGATACCCCGGCGGCAAAGACCGGCAGATTGCGTTCGAGAAAAGCGTCGCGATCGCGGATGGCCCCATCAATGACAAAACCCGCCACCCCCTTTTCAATGGCCAGCGACAGCATAATTTCGCCCATTAACGAATTGGTCAGGTCGCCGCCGCCGTCAACGACAATAATATCCCCGGGGACAGCCATATCAATAGCCTTGTGGAGCATCAAATTATCGCCGGGCCGGGTCCTTACGGTAAGGGCCGGCCCGACCATTCCGCCTCTGGCGTGCATGGGGCGAAGGCGTGCCCCTGCGGCGCTCATGCGGTGCATACAATCGCTTATATTGGCCACGGGTAATGGCCGAAAGCGCTCAATGAGTTGGGGATCGACGGTGCGTTGGCGCTGGAGAATGCGAAAACCTATGGTCACGGGCCTGCTCCGAAATGTGGGTGGCATGGGAATAGGCTTCTGCCCCACCCTCTTTGGGATAAGGCTGGCAGAAAGCCGGTGCGCGGCAGAACATGGTGTGCGGGTTGCTGGTCGTCAATAGTTAGAGGGTAGACAGGGCTAAGCCAGATCCGTTGAGTTTGGCTTGCAGATCAGCAAGCTCGCTCTAATGCTGTCAAAAGTTGCCCGATCCATTACATTTACAAAGTGCTTATGGAAGAATGGATAGGCAATAGAGACCCTTGGCCAAGCTCTTTGGGCGGATTTCTCTGTTTCCTGCGGGTGCAGGGCCTGGGAGCCGACCCACCCAAAGGGTACCAAGCAGCCGGTGCTTTTGCCGATATCAATAATGGGACATCGTTCCCGGTGTTTAGAAAACAGGAGCCCCCAGTGCGGTTGACACAGTTATTGCTTATCGGGGCCGGCGTTTTGGTTGGGGCGGCCCCCAGTGCCGCTGTCACGGTATCCGGTGTGGTCAGCGATGCCGAAGGAAGCCCGGTGGCCGGGGTGGTTGTGATCTTTGCCGACCAGGACAATACGGTACAGATATTCGCCGATTCTACCACGGCCCAGGGGACATACCGCATAGACCTCAATTCGGCGACGGCGGTCGGCCCCGGCACCCCCAGGCAACAGCCGACGGCTTTTCATCTCTTTCCCAATTATCCCAATCCCTTTAATCCCTCGACCTTAATTGGCTATCAGCTTGGCCAGGCCGCACACGTGCGTCTGCGCATCTACAATCTGCTCGGCCAATCCGTCCGCACCCTGGTCGATCAGGTCCAGGCTGCTGGTCTGGAGACGGTGGAATGGGATGGACGCCTCAACAATGGGGCCGGTGCTGCGGCGGGTATCTACGTGGTGCGGATGGAGGCCCAGGGCTTGGTGTTGTCGCGCAAGATGGTCTTGTTGGACGGGGCTGGGGCGGCAGCGGCCCCCGGTCGCCCGGCGGCCCGGCCGGTGGTGCTCCAGGGTCTTTATACCGTCCGCATCGAAGGGCGCCATATCGAACCCCTCTGGCAGGAAGGGGTCCGCGTCAGCGCCGATACGACGCTCGATTTTCAGATTTCGCGACTGGCCGAAGCAGCTATAGCGGTGGCTCCCGGTGGCGATATCGGCCAGGCTCTGGAGCGGGCATTAAGCGGCGATATCGTACTGTTGGCTCAGGGCATCTACAGCGATCAGCGGGTAGACCTAAAAGCCGGGGTCGTTTTGCGCGGCCGGGTTGGCACTGTGTTAGAAGGAGTGCATCTTCGCGCTGACCATATAGACGGGGTGGCGATTGAAAATTTGACTCTACGAAGAGGGGCCGTGGTCATTGACCAGGCGGACGTGGCGCTGCGGAATTGCCGCATTGAAAACAGCCAAAGCGCCCATGCCATACACGTCCAAGGGCCTCAGGGACGGGCGCTTGTCGAGGGATGCGCAATGGTCGGCAGTCGCGGCGTAGGGCTTTGGGCCCAGGAAGGGGCCCAGGTGCAATTGAGCGATAATACCCTAGCCGCCAACAGCTTCCAGCAGGTCGGCGGGGCCGTCGTCCTGACCGGGGCCGGTACCTACGGGGTGTTGCAGGGCAACGATGTGCGCGATAACGGCGGGCCCGGTTTAATCATTGCGCAGGGGGCCGGGGGGGAAATCGCGGCCAATACCTTTACCCATAACGCCCAGACTACGGATGGGCCGCAACTTGATATCCGGGGTCCCGGCACCGACCCGGTTTTGCGCGACAATACGGTAATAGGGCGCAGTATATGGGTGCAGGAAGGGGCTGGGGGGCTGCTGGAGGGCAATACAATAGATGCTACCACGACGGGTACGGCTTTGGTGCTAAGTGGCGGCCAAACTTATCCCATCGTCCAAAATAATACTGTCCAAGGTAGTATCCGTATCGAAGAGCAGGCCGGCGGGCTGGTGGTCGGCAATACCATTGGCGGGCGCGAAATCGGCGTTGAAATAAGCGGCGCCGGGACCCACCCCACCATTCGCGACAACGATCTCACCGGGGCGGGGGCCGGTACTGTCGGCATTAAAGTAGGGGAGGCCAGCGCCGCGGTCATAGTGGCCAATACCATCGCCGGCTACGGCACGGGCATTCAGCTTATTGGCGCTCAGGGCGGGGCGGGCGAAATCAGCGATAATACGCTGCGCGACAATATTCGCGACCGACGTCAGGTAAGCGCCCAAATAGTCTGGATGGATCGCTTTTCCCGGGCTCAGGAAGATCTCAAGGCCGGTCGTTTCGACCGCGCCATCGAGACTTTCAAACTGGCGGCGGCAGAGGCCCCGTACCCCGCCTTCAGGGTGCAGGCACGCTACTATATGGGGGTGTCCCTTATGCGCAAAGGGCGCTTCGACGAGGCCGTCCCCGTACTGGAAGGCGTCGTCGATTTGGATCCCCAACACCAGAAGGCGCGGTGGAATCTGCGTATTGCCTGCCGCCAATTGGGCCTGGATCCCCAACAGTTGGCGGCGCCCTACCGGCTCGATTTGGCTCCGGGAATGGATCCGCTCCACGAGTCGGTGCGGTTTACCGATATCGGCCCCGAGACGGGTATGGCGGTGGTCAATATGGGCCGGGGGACGGCCTGGCGGGATTTCGACGGCGACGGCTGGCTCGATTTGTTCACGGTGGAGGACGGCGGGGTTCATGCCCTGTTTCGCAATATGGGCGACGGCTCCTTTGTCGATGGGGCCGCAACGGCGGGACTGGCCGATCCGCGCGGCGGCTGGAGCGCCACCTGGCTCGACTACGACAACGACGGGGCCGCCGATATCTTCGTCACCCGGGACGGCTTCCAAGGACCCGGTCCCAATAGCCTATATCGCAACCTGGGGGACGGCACCTTCGTCGATGTGGCCAGACAGGCGGGGCTGGTGAAATTGGCCGACAGCTTTGTCTCGGCCGGCGGCGATTACGACAACGACGGTTGGGTGGATGTCTACGTCGGCAACGGCATTATTCAGAAGGGGCACCCCAATAGCCTGTATCGCAACCAAGGGGACGGCACCTTTGTCGAAGTCGCCGCTCAAGCCGGTGTCGACAACGGCCGCGGGGCCACCATTGGAGTGGTCTGGGGCGATTACGACAACGACGGCTGGCTCGATTTGTACGCGGTGAACAACGGCACCTCCAGCGCCTTGTACCGCAACCAGGGGGACGGCACCTTCACCGATGTGACCAAAGAGGCCGGGGTGCCGGGGCCGCTCTTTGGCTTTGTCGCCTTTTTCCTCGATTACAACGGCGACGGCTGGCTCGATTTATTCGTCTCCAGCTCGGCCTTGACCATCGACGAAGTAATCGACAGCGCCGTTACCGGCAAGCCGAGTCTGTTTTCGGGCAATAGGGCCTACCTGTACCGCAATAACGGCGACGGCACGTTTGCCGATATGGCCCGGGAGGCGGGGGTGGGCCTGACTTTGGGGACCATGGCGGCTACCTACGGCGATATCGATAACGACGGCTACCCCGATCTCTATCTGGCCAACGGCGGCCCGGCCATGGACCGCTTTGAGCCGGACCGTTTGTACCTCAACAACCGCAACGGCACCTACGCCGATGTCAGCGAGGCGGCCGGGTTGGAGGTTATTGGCAAGGGCCACGGCACCACCATGGCCGATTTTGACAACGACGGCGATCTGGATATCTACTCGCCCCAGGGCGGGGTCGGCGGCAATGACGGCAATGCCCAGCCCAACCGCTTTTACCGCAACGAGGGCAACGATCACCATTGGTTAATCGTGCGCTTGGTGGGTGGGGCTGGGGCCAGTCCCTCGGAGCAAGCGGTCAGTAACCGCGACGGCATCGGCGCCAAGGTGACGGTGGAAGTGGGTGGGGCCCGTCGCTACAGTGAGGTCAGCGGCGGCAGCGGTTTTGGCGTCACCAACAGTCTGCCGCTGGAATTTGGGCTGGGAGCGGCGCGCCAGGTGGAGGCGGTCGAGGTGCGTTGGCCCAGCGGTCATATTGACCGGCTGCAGGATGTGGCGGTAGATCAGGTATTGACTATTGTCGAAGGGATGACCGCAATAGGGGCGGCTAAGCGGTCCCGTTAATTACTGCTGTCAGTGCCTCTGCCGTTTCAACCCCCCCCAACTAGTTGCCTCAATCGGCGTCACCACCGCCCCGGCTGGGCCCCAGGCCGGTTTCAGGTCGCGGCCGGCGTCCCAGGTGAGCCGGGTGGGATTGCCGCCGTCGGCGTCCATCAGGTAGATCTCTTCGTTGCCGTCGCGCCAGGAGGCGAAGACTAGGTGGCGGCCGTCGGGCGACCAGGCCGGCAGAAAATCGGCCGCCGGATGGTCGGTAAGCCGGGTGGGATTGCCGCCGTCGGCATCCATCCGGTAAATTTCCTCGTTGCCGTCGCGGTTCGATGTAAAGGCGATATGGCGGCCGTCGGGCGACCAGGCTCCCCAGGCGTCGGCGTGGGGTGTATCGGTCAAATTGATGCGGCTGCCCCCCTCGGGGGTTATGCGGTAAATCTCCTGGACTTGGGGGCCGGTCTGGTCAAAGAGAATAAAGCGGCCGTCGGGGGACCAATGCGGGAAGGTGGTCAAAGCGGAATCAAAGGTAAGTTGACGCCGCTGTTGGCCTTTGCTGTCCATGATGAACAAATTGGCCTGGGCGCCGCTGTAGACCACATAGGCAATGCGGTCGTCCTGGGGTGACCAGGACGGATAGCTCTCCGATTCGGGGCTGTCGGTCAGCTGGATTAGACCGCCGTCGTCCAGATCAAGGGCGAAAATATCGCGATTGCCGGTGCGGGTCGAGGTAAAGGCCAGGCGCCGTCCGCCCGGGGGCCAGGTAGGGGCAGTATCCGAGGCCGGGTCGACGGTTAATTGCAGCAGGCCGCCCCCGGGGCCAAGCAGGAAGATATCGCTGTTGCCGGTGCGGTCGGAGGAAAAGGCAATCGGGCCGTTGTCGGCGCGGGCCTGGGGCCCGATGACGAGAAAAGTCAGGCTGAACAGGGCGGGCAAAAGACGTTGCATAAGAGATAACTCAGGTAAAAAAGTCAGCAGAAGTAATTATTAATTAATTAATATTTTTATTGCGGCCCGTGCAACTATAAATTTCTAGGTAGGCATCTCTTCTAACCAGAAAAGATCTATGGCCAAATTGCTAACCATTGGGCTTATATCAGCCCTATCCCTCTGCGCTTGCGGCGACAATCCAACCGCTTCGGGGCAACAGCGGGATAGCCGTTTCGCCGAGGTGCTGAGTGGCCAATTGGCGGTGATCTACGGATTTATCCAGGCCGACCGGGTCGACGGGCGTGGCAGCCAGCAACTGCGCAGTTTAGTGGTGCATATCTTTGGCCACGACGGCTACTACCGACGGGCGCGGGAATTGGTGCAGGGGCAGGAGGAGGTTATCGCCCTTACGGTATTGCCCGAGGGGGCCCAGGTATTGTGGGAACGCGAGGGGGATTGGACTGTGGAAGGGGGCAATCTGCTGCTGCGGAATTTAGTGGGGTGGGATTTGCAGGCCGACGGCAGCCAAGAAGGGCTATACTTTGAGGATGTCGTCTCCATTGGGCTGTCTTTTGACGGCCGCTGGTTGATTATGGCCGATACCCCGGATGCCCGATTGGTGTTGCAGCCTGAAGGGGACCTCGAATTGGTGCGGCAGGGCGGTTAATTAATGGCCAAATCGGTGAGGAAAGGAACGAAGACTGTGAGGGTGAGATAGGCGGCAATAGCCACTTCGAGCCAGATAATGAGCCGTTTTGTAGGCATGGGTTGAATTCCTCGCTAAAAATGGGCAATCGGCGTTCACTTAAAGTCTACGCCTAGCGAGGCACCGCCACTGTGAGGTAGATCACACCCGGCAATGGAGACTATAAAAAGACGCTACTTTTCGCCCTCTTCTTCTGTTTTATTGAGCCGATTGCGGGCCCAGTGCAGGTCTGCCTCGGTGAGGTGGCCGGCCTGGGCCAGGCGCGCGGCCACTTGGTCGATACGTTGTTGGACGCTGGCCAGTTGCGTCTTGAGCTGGGCCAACTGGCGCTGTAGGGCGGGCTCGCGCCGGTAGGCTTCAATGGCCTTGTGCATAGCCGCCAGTTGCGGCGGCTGGTGCTGGGCTTTGTGCTGGTAATCGGTCTCCAATTGGGCGCATTCGGCGGTGCGCTCGGCGTCCTGGGACATGACGAACTCCCTGGTTGAATTAAGCCGTCAGTGCTTCATATTTATCGATCGACGACAAAATAAGGTTCCAGCCGCGGCAGATCCACCCGGTGCAGCCGTAGGGGCACGGCCCCGTTGAGGGGGATGCTGGAGTCGAGAGACAGTTGGATTTCCAGACTCAATTCGGCTATTAATACGCGGCAGCGCCGTTCCTGCCGGTCTACCAGTACCCCTTCGCCGCGCCAGTCGGGGTGCTGGGCCAGATAGACCAAGGTCCAGTGGCGATTGGACAGGCGCTCGGCTTGGCGCACGCGGCTGCGGCCCTCTTGCGAGGCGCCCACCAATTCCAAGACCGCCTGGTCATCTAAGGGGGGCTGGTTGCGCACTACGGCGCGCACCTGCTGGTGCACCAACAGGTCGAGATAGCGGCGCAGTGGGCTGGTCGTCTGGACATAGGCATCCAGTCCCAGGCCGGCATGGGGGGCCAGGGTACTGCGCAATTGGCTGGGCTGCAGGCTGCGACGCAGGGCGTACATGCCGGCCAGGCCCTCGGGAATTTCGCGTTGTTCGGGTGGGGGCTGGGTGGAAAAGGGGATGGCCAGGCCCCGTTCCAGGGCGAAGCGGGCGATGCCCTCTCCGGCCAGCAGCATGGCTTCGCCTACCAGGTCGCGGGCCTGCAGGGCGGGCAGGGGGGTAATAGAGACCTGGCCTTCGACGGCCCGGACTCTCACTTCGGGCAGCTCGATGAAGACGGCTCCATTGGTCCAGCGCTGGGCCTGGGCGTTTTCGGCCACTTGATACAGGTCGCCGACCAGACCGCCTCCTAATTTCTCTTGGGCCTGGGCATAGGTCAGACGCTCGACGCGGACCCAACTGGGGGCGACTTCAACCGCGGTTATAGTGCCGTTGCTATCCAGGTCCAGACCAATGGAGAGGGCCGGGGATATTTCCTGCAGGCCTAGGCCCAGTTGTTGGGTGGCGGCGGCCGGCAGCATTGGCACCGTGCCTTCGGGCAGGTAGAGATTGGCGCCGCGGGCGCACGCCTCCTCCGCGACCGGGGAGCCGGGGGGGACCAGGGCGGCGACGTCGGCGACGTGGACCCACAGGCGGCCGTCCTCCAGACTCAGGGCGTCGTCGGGGTCGGTATTACCTTCGTCGTCAATGGCCAGGGCGCGGAGATGGGTTAGATCGAGACGGTCCTCCTCGGGCAATTGGTCCAGGGCTAGGGTACAGGGGGTGGTCGGCAGATCGAGGCGTCTGGGGTAGGGGTTGTCGGCCGGGGTCCAATGGTCCACTGCCAACAGCAGGGCGTGGGCTTCTTCCTGGTTTTCGGCACGGTCCAGGGCCGCCAGCAGGCGGTTGCGGGTTTGGCGGCCCAGGGCGAAGGCCTCCAGATTGAGCAGATGCGGTTGGTCCTGGGGGGCGGTTTGGCCCTGGCGCAGGCGCGCCAATAAATCGTCCCAGTCCTGTTGTTCCTGGCGCCGTTGTTGGCGCCGTTGGCGTTCCTCTTCCACCGCCGTTGCCGTAAGCACTTCAATGGCCTCGGGCGAGCCGGTGAAGTAGAGCCCGTCGGCGACCAATTGCCAGGCGGCCCAGGTGGTGGCCGGGGTGTAGTCGCCAAAGGCCAATTCGGTCAATTCGGGCAGCGAGGTGGTACTGCCGGCCAATAGCTCCCAGGCCGTTTCCACCTCGCCTTCCCGGGGGGTCAATTGGGTGAAGCTGTCGAGGGGGCCCGGATGCAACAGCACGACATCCTTGGGACGCACTTTGAGGCCTTTGCCGCCTTCCACCTGCAAATGTAGCTTATCACCCAATTGGGCGATGCGGCCGGGGCGGTTTTTGTACAGGACAAGACTGCCAATTTGCATGCTATGCTGTCGGAAAAGGGGGATAGGATTGCCGGTGGCGGGCCCAAGTAAAATTACTCCGAACGGCAGGGAGAGGCAAATGGCGGCAGGGGGGCAACGGGCTTCAGGGCAATCTGTTTGGCCCCTAGCCAAAAGCACGGCTGGCCACATTGACAGCGGCGGGGGGGCGGGCTACTTTCCCCACGTAGAGGGCGTTTCCAACCCCTTTTCTTGCAGGAGTGAGATCCGTGACCCAGGAAGAATTCGACCAGCACGTATTACATATGCAGCTCCAGGGCTACGCTGTCCTGCCCGCAATTTTAACCCCAGACGAATGCGCCGAAGGGATTGACCAGCTCAATCGCCTGGCCCGGCAAAGGGAGCAGGGCGGCTTTGAATTGCTGTTCAACAAAGCGCGCATTTTCGAGCGCTCTTACCAGGTTCCCCAGCTAATTCGATTTATCCGCCATTTCCTGGGCGCCGATGCCCTGCTCAGCTCCATGCACGGCTCTATTCTGCCCCCTGGTTCGGGTGGTGGCGGGTTGCACGCGGACGGGGCCATCACCGGACACAATCGGAGTCAATCGCTAGCCGCCGCAGATGGCCAGCGGCGTATTACCAGCCACATTATTGCGCTCAATACCATACATTGTCTGACGCCCTTTACTGCCACCAATGGGGCGACCCAATTAGTGCCGGGCAGCCATCTCTACGACGGTCTGGATTTGCCCGCCGACCACCTGCGCCAGGCCCGTATCGTCGCAGCCGAGGCCGGTTCGGTGCTGGTTTTCAACGTCAATACCTGGCACGGCTCGTCGGCCAATCAAAGCGAGGCGGCCCGCTATGCCGTCTTAAACCCCTGGCGGCGGCAGTGGACCCGCTGCGAGTACGAAGTCGCCCGACTGGTCAAGCCCGAGGTGGTGGATCGGGCCGGCGAGGACGGCAAAATTATCTTTGGTCAGGGGGCGACACCGCCCTATCTGGAAATGTGGCAGTGGGACCGAGAGCAGGGCGGCCCCAAGGGCGAATGGGCCCATTTGCACAGAGCATGAAGGGGAGGCGCTAGCCAATGACAAAAAAATTCGATATGGAATACCAGGAGGCCGGTCTTGTCCGTGAGCCGCGTAAAGTCGGTTGGATCTGGTGGGTCTATCTGTTGCTAGTTGGTCTAACCATTCCCTGGTACTGGCCCGCTGGTTTTCGAGGGCCGCTGATCGCCGGTTTTCCGCTGTGGGTGTTCGTCTCCTTAAGCGGGGTGTTGGTGCTGGCCGGGTGGACAGCGTGGGTCATTTTCCATTTCTGGCGGATGGACGAATAATGGACGGCACGAGCAGCAGTCTGGTCTTTGGACCCGGAGCCTTGGTCCTGGTGGGGCTGTATCTATTGTCGATGATCGGCATTGGTTGGCTGGGACGGCAGCGGCGGCAGAGCAATGATTTGGCCGATTTTTACCTGGCCGGTCGCTCGCTGGGGTTGGGGGTGCTTTTCCTGACCTTGTATTCTACCCAGTACAGCGGCAATACCCTTTTTGGCTATACCGGCAAGACCTACCGCATTGGCTTCGAGTGGACGGTATCGGTGCTGTTCATGTATACCATCATCGTCGGCTATATGCTGTTTGCCCCCAGATTGGTGGTCCTGGCCCGCAAGTTTGAATTTATCACCCCGGGCGATTATATCCGCCACCGCTTCGCCTCGCCCTTTTTGACGTTGCTCAGCACAATCCTGATGATCTACGCCCTGTGCAATTATACTTTGGCCCAGCTCAAGGCCATGGGGGCGGCGGTGGAAGGCATAACCGACGGGGCCGTGCCTGCTAGCTACGGCATTATTGGCTTGGCCATTATTATGGTGGTCTATGAGACGTTGGGCGGCATGCGTTCGGTGGCTTGGACCGATGTGATCCAAGGGGGCGTTTTGCTGGTGGGATTCGCGGTGTTGGCGGTGGTGGTGCCGCAATTGGGGGGCGGTTTGACCGCGGTGGTAGAGAAGATCTCGCAGATGCAGCCGGCCAAAGTGGAGGTGCCCTCGCTGGAGGGCTGCAATACCTGGATCAGTTATATTCTGCTATTGGGCTGCGGGGCGGCCATTTATCCCCAGGCCATCCAACGCCTTTACGCCAGCCGCTCGGTGGCCACCCTCAAGCGGTCGTTGGCGCTAATGTCCTTTATGCCGCTGACCACGACCCTGATCGCCATGGTCTGCGGTCTCACTGCCATGGTCGTATTGCCGCAGCTGCAAGGCGGCGAGACCGACCAGGCCCTGGCGCGGCTGTTGGCCCTGGTCATGGGCCAGTCGGAATGGGGGTATTGGCTGGTAGTAGTTGTTTTTGCCGCGGTGTTGGCGGCGCTGATGTCGACGGCCGATTCGGCCCTGCTGTCAATTTCGTCGATGTTCACCCGCGATATCTACCAGGTCTATATCCGCCCCGATAGCGACCAGGCCGAATTGACCCGGGTGGGCAAATGGTGCTCGTGGGTCGTGGTGGCCCTGCTGGTGGTGGTGGCCATTGGCACCGACAAAACCCTTATTCGACTGCTCGAACTAAAATTTGAAGTCCTTATCCAGATTGTCCCCTGTTTTTTCCTGGGGCTGTATTGGCGCCGGCTGTCGGCCCGTACGGCTACCGTAGGGATGCTGTTGGGCCTGGGTTTGGCCCTGGGGCTGACGGCGGCCGGGCAACCGCGTGTGTGGGGTTTCCACGCCGGTGTCGTGGGTTTGGCGGTCAATGCGCTGTGTTGCGCGGCGGGGACCTGGATGGCAGGGCGGGGGGAGGGGGATCCGGCGCGGGTGTGAGCTATTGTCTGTAGTCGTGTTGTAGGTGCCTGGAATACTAAAATACAAAAGGGAGGCAATGGACCAGGGGGCCATTGCCTCCCTTTGTGTGCTTGGCATTCAAATAGCGGCTTATACCAGATTGAGTTCAAATTGTCCGGGTTTTTTGCCGTTTCTCCGGGGTAAATACCGCTACATATCCGGCCATCAGTGCTTCATATTGGTATTAGCCAATCAGTCTTCTGGTAAATTCTACGTCCCTTTTGACGCCTTCGAGGGTAGCCTTTACCAGTGAGATTTCCATAATAAATGTATCGACCCCGGTGTCCAGGGCGGTCTTGATCGCCTCCTCCGCTCTGCAGTCTCCTTGGCCCAGGGGCGTGGCGCCGTTGGCATTGGCGTCGTTGATATGCAGGGAACAGACCCGGCCCTGGTATTTCTTGATCCAGTCGGACAGGACAATGCCTCGTTCGGGGAGAAATTGGCCAATATGAAACTGCCCTTTGAGTTGGGGCATATTGTCCAGCAGGTGTTCCATTACGTATTTATCGCCCATTTGCGCCAATTCCATGTGGTGATTGTGATAGCCCAGGGAGAGGCCATCCTTTTCCAGGCGGTCGGCCATCTGTCTGAATTTGGGCAGCAAAGCGAGCCATTCCTCCAGCGAATCTGCCTTGGCAAAGGGGATCACCCAGTCGCGCGAACCAAAATCGAGTAGCAGATCGCGCCACTCTTCGTAGCGGCTGTCAAATTCGGCGGCGGTGAGATGACCGCAGGCCAATTTCATACCGGCGCTGGATAGGGCCTCCCGTATGCTGTCGAGGGAGGTGGTGGAATCGGGGTCGTTGGGTACGGCACCGCACCAGGCTTCAATGGTATCTATGCCAAGGGCCTTAGTTGCCGCGAAGGCGGCATTCCAGCCGCCTTCAAATTCTCGCAACGAGTACATCTGAAAACCGAGTGTATTTGCCATGACAGCTCCTTTTGGATAGCTCAGTGCTGACTCAGCGTACTACGAACGCTGAGGCGAAGTTGCTCTTTCTGTCTTCCGATCATCGTTCAATTCGTCCCTCGCAGCGGGCTGGGTAAGAAGTACGCTAAGTTCGGCATCGCCTGCAAGTCAATCTGTCGCGCTCAATCCAGGGAAAATGCGCCCTACCCCAACATTTCATACATTCCAAACAAAGAAGAGAATTGAAGCGCCGATAAAGCGAAAGGAATTACCATGCGCAAAACCTCCAGGGCTTTTCTAGAAAGCCTGCTCGGCCAACCCAGTCCCTCCGGCTACGAAGGGCCGGTGCGGAAAGTATGGAAAGCCGAAGTCGAACAATACGCCGAGCGGGTCGATGTCGATGTTCACGGCAATGCCATTGGCGTCTGCAACCCCGAGGGCAAACCCCGCGTCATGCTGGCCGGCCATATGGACGAATTGGGTTTCCAGGTCTCCTATATCGACGATAGGGGCTATATCTATTTTAATACGATCGGCGGCTTTGATATGGGGACCATATCGGGCCGCAAAGTGCGCATCCATACCGAGGGCGGGCCGGTATTTGGGGTGACGGGCAAAAAGGCTGTCCATCTTATTGAGCCCGAAGAGCGCGGCAAGGTCCCCAAATTGCACGAAATGTGGATTGATATCGGCGCCGCCGACGGCAAGGCGGCCAAAAAGCTGGTCGCCATGGGCGATCCGGTCACCTACGACGCCAATTTCGAGGTGCTGCGCGGCGATCTCGTCGTCTCGCGCGGTCTCGACAACCGCATGGGGGCCTATATTGCGGCTGAGACCCTGCGATGTGTCGCCCAGGCCAAGAAAAAGGCCAAAGCCGGACTTTTTGCTGTGGCCACGGTGCAGGAGGAGATTGGCCTACGCGGTGCCACTACCAGTACCTACGGCGTCGATCCGCTGGTGGGCATTGGCTTAGACGTCACCCACGCCACCGATTTTCCCGGCATCGATGCGCGCAAACACGGGGATCTCTCCGTCGGCGAGGGACCGGTGATTACGCGGGGGGCCAATATTAACCCGGTGGTCTTCCAGCGCCTGGTGGCGGTGGCTAAAAAGAACAAGATTCCGCACCAAATCGACGCCGCCCCGCGCGGCACCGGCACCGATACCAACGCCATGCAGTTGAGTCGGGCGGGGGTGGCCACCGGGCTCATTAGTGTGCCGCAGCGCTATATGCATACGCCGGTGGAAGTGCTCTCTCTGACCGATCTGGACAACGCCGTAAAACTGCTCACTGAATTCGTTTTGAGCCTTGACGGCAAAGCGGATTTTACCCCATAAAGGACCACGGAGACGCCATGAAAATCACCTCTGTAGATGTGTGGACAGTGGTAGTACCGACTATCCCGGGGCGGGTGCACAGCCCCGAATACGTCGCAGAAACGGGTTGGGACCAGATGCCCAAGCATATTCTCCGGCTCAATACCGATACGGAGCTGTACGGGTTGGGTGAGACCGGGCGCGGGGTGCCCCTCGAACAAGTCCAGGACGGGGCCCGCCAATTGCTGGGCCGCGATCCGGAGGGCCTAACCCTGCAAAATATCTTCGCGGCGCCGGCCAACGGCGAGGAGGAATGGCTCGATGTCGGCTCGGGGCCGGCCTACGAAGCCTTTGAAATGGCGGTTTTCGATCTAGTGGGGCGAGCCTGGTCGCGGCCGGTGCACGCCTTATTGGGGGGCTCGCCCCGGTCCCGGGTGCGGGCCGATTACTGGATGGGGCACCAGACCCCGGAAGACGGCAAACGCGCTGTTGAACGAGCCCTGCAACAGGGCTTTAAAGGGGTCAAGATCAAATGCCGCATCCAGGAGCCCATGGTCGAGCGGCTGCGCGCCATGCTGGAGGTGGGCGGCCCCGAATTTAAGGTGACGGTCGACCCCAACGAGCGCTTCCACACTGCCGCACAGACCATTGAGCTGGCGGCGCAGTTGGAGGAATTGGGCAATGTCGAGGTTTTTGAAGACCCCATTCCCAAATCCGACTTAGAAGGGTATATCCAGATCCACGAGAATATCAACCTGCCTCTGGCTATGCATCTGGGCAATGGGGCCGGCGTAATTCGCGGGGTCAAAGCGGGCGTATTGGATTGCGTCAATCTGGGCGGCGGCCTGGTCGGTTTCCAGCGCAATGCGGCCACCGCGGCGGCGGCGGGTTTGCGCTGCTGGCACGGCTCGGGCAACGATCTGGGGATTATCGATACGGCCTACGTGCACGCGGCGGCGGCGGCGCCCAACTGTACCATGGCCTCTGATTTTGTCGGCAGTTGGACCCGCGAGGACGACCTCATCGTCGAGCCCATCGAATTTATCGATGGCTATGTGCCAACGCCGACCAAACCCGGTTTGGGGGTCGAATTGGATATGCAGGCTTTGCCCCGCTATACCACGGCCTCTGAGCAAATAACCTAGCTGGGGTCAGGTGCCCAATTCGCGCCGCGCCCAGGCCAGGTCCTGCGGCGTGTCGATTTCGGCCCAACCAGCTGCTATATCGACCGGGGCAAATTCCGTGCCCCGGTCGATCATTTCCTGCAACATATCGGTCAGATAGGCCTTGCGGATGGTGGCCGCCTGTTGGAAGGGGCGGTGCAGATGCTGCGGACGCAATTCTTCGTAGCGTTTCCTAAGGCGTTGGGCCGTGGCCCCACTAAGGCGGGCCAGACCAATGAATTCGCCGTGTGAGCCCTGACCCGAGACGTGTTTGCCGAGGCGGCGGATAAGCCCATCCTCAACTACTGTATTTTCGGCTTGGTCCTCGCCGTGGTCGGTGCGGTCCTGGTAGCGGCTGCGCCAGGCCGTATCCACCACCAGGGCATCGGCGGCTGGGCTGGCCAGTAGCTGTTCGACGACGGCGGGTCTAAAGACGATATCGGAATAGCTGATAAGGCAGTCTGTGTCCAGTTCGGGGGCGGCGCACATGAGCGATTCGAGGATATTGTTATTGGGCCAGTCGGTGTTGTTGTAGAAGCGCAGGTGCGGGTAGGCGGTCTGGACTTTTTCTATATGGTAGCCGCCGATAAAGACGATATCGTCGACGCCGTTTTGGGCGCAGGCTTCCAGCATCCAATCGAGGACCCGGCGGCCGCCCAGACCGTCCATCATACATTTGGGATAGCTGCTGGTTTCGGGCATCAGGCGGATGCCGCGGCCAGCGCCAATGATAATCGCTTTCACGGATTTATTCCTTGCGTGTGGCCAGTACCAAAAGGACAATGGCCAGCCAATAGAGGTTTTGCACCACGGCGAAATAGTAGACCACCCACATCAGCTGGTCGAAGAGGGCGCCCAAGGTAAAGACCATCAGGTAGACATCGATACCGCTGCGCAGGTAATTGCGCAATTTGCGCGGCTCGACCCCCAGACGATTGGCCAGGCGGCCGATAAAGCCGCCCTGCGATTCTTGGGAAAGCTGTCCTTTGCCAAAAGCAGCCGCCGTCATCAGGGTGACGATATGGGTCATGGCCAGGGCGGCAAAGGCGATAAGGGCCCAGAGCCAGGCGCCCGGGTCGCCGGTCTGGTGCACCAGGGCCTGGCCCAAGGCCAGAAACAGCAGTAATTCGGCAATGCGGTCGAGGGTGCCGTCGAGCCAGGCGCCCAGCGGCGAGGACAAACCGCGCAGACGCGCTATTTCGCCGTCGCAGCAATCGAGGGTGAAGGAAAGCTGGATCAACAGACCGGCCATAATCAGGCCGCTGCGCTGGCCGGTGGAGAGCAGGTAAATGCCGGGCAGGATAATAAAGAAGGACAGCCAGGTCACCTGGTTGGGGCTGATCCGGGTGCGCACCAAAAGGCGGGTGAACAGGGTCGATAGGCGGCGGTTGAAAAGGACTTCGACCAGGCCCATCACGGCGGGTTTGCTAGCTTTGAAATCGGCGTCGGTATAATCAGTTTTGCTCACGCGGACAGGGCCCCCGAAAAAGGTAGGGAAAAAGAAAAAGTAACCAGGACCGTTGTACCCGGCAATGGGAGGGACACAGGTTTGTCCTTGGCGCCCCTTGCGCAAGGCTTGACTGGGGCAGGGGGGCGGCTATCTTTGGGCCCAAAGAAAATGAACGGCCCAGGGGCAACGGGCTGTGGTTAGCCAGGGAGGAAGACCATGTATAGCGCCTCAATAGACAGGTGGATGAAGGCTTTTGGCAGCGCTTCTTGGAAGGCGCGTTTAGAGGAGTATTACGGGACCGAGATCGGGCCCTGGCAGGCCAATTACCAGGAGGCTTTGCAGGTCTTTGCCGAGAACTTCGGCGACCACGGCGACGTGGTGGTGGCCCGCTGCCCCGGGCAGATGAATATCATGGGGATGCATATCGATTACGGCGGCATGCCTTCCCTGCGGCTGGCCGTGCGCGGGGCCGATACCCTTACCATAGCCCGCAAGCGGGCCGACAGCAATGTCCGCCTGGCCAGTCTGGTGCGGGCCCCGGGCGAGGAGGCGGACCGTTTTCCACCGGTCGAATTCGATCTGGCCCAGGTGGTGCCGCCCGACAAGGTAGATACGCGCCAGAAGCTATTGGATTTTGCCGGTCAGGTCTGCCAGCAACGCGAGGCCGAAACCGGCAGCGCCCAGGCCACCGATTGGGGGATTATGCCCCAGGGCCAGTTGATCTATCTGGAAAGCTATTTCCGTGACAGCACGCCCATCGGCGGGCTCGATATGCTGGTGTGGAGCAATGTCTCGCCCAGTGGCGGTATGTCGTCTTCATCGGCCCTGGTCATCTCCACGGCGCATGCGGCCCTGGGGGCGCACGGGTTGCGGCCCCATATAGATCTGCCTTCGGTGGAATTGGTCGACGGGGTGGGCACCTCCGAGTGGATCCGCGGTACCCGGGGGGGCACCGGCGATCACGGCGGCATGGTGCTGGGGCGGTCCGGGCAATTGGTCAGTGTCGGCGTTTTCCCCTCGCAATCCTACGGTCAGGCCCCGTTGCCCGAGGAATACGCCGCCGTGGTCCTGGACAGCGGGGTGCCGCGCATTTACGACGAAGCCGGCAAGGAAGAGACCGTCATCGCCTATCCGCTGGGCGTTTTTCTGGTCCGCGATCTGCTCTTGCCGGGACTCTCCGGGCGGGCCGAATTTGCGGGTCTCGTGCCCGATTACGCCGAGCGCATCCATTTTATCCGCGATATCACCGAAGCCGAATTGGGGCTGGGATTGGAGCAGCTGTACCAGGTGCTGGAGGGCATTCCCTGTCAGACCAGTCTGGCGCAATTGCGCCAATTGGCCCGGGCCGCCGGCTGCGAGGCGGCGTTCCAGGCTGTGTACGAGACCGAAGTCGAGGGCAAATTTCCCAGCATCACCCCCGATTACCCCATCTATCTGCGCCGTCGCTTTATCTTTGGCCTGACCGAGCAGGACCGGGTCCAGCGGATGCTGGAATATATGGCGGCCGGGCGTATGGATACGGCCCTCGAATTGGTGCGTATTTCCCACGATGGCGACCTCGATACAGAAGTCACCGACGCCGAATTGGCGCAATTGCGCCAGGGAGCAGCCCAGGGCCAGGAACGCGCCCGGCTGTGCTTTGTTGCCGGGGGATACGGGCGCATGACCGATGCCTACGACCGGGTGGCCCGACGGGTCAACGAGCATTTGCTGGAAGTAGGCGGCCCCACCGGCGGCGCCGTGCAGCGATTGGGGGCCGGTTGGGGCGGCAATGTCGGCGGGCTGGTCCACCGCAGCTTTTTAGAGGGGCCACGGCGGCCGGACTTTGAGCGCTTGCTGGGCCAGGAGTTGGGGCTGCAAATAGACCTCGACGCCAGTGTTGCGGTGCCGGGCGAGGGGGCCTGCCTGTGGACGCCGCCGGAGACCAGCTCGTGAAGGGGTTGCTCAGCGGCGTCAGGGTGCTGGATTTGACGCGTGTTTTGGCCGGCCCCTATGCCGCTATGGTACTGGCCGATCTGGGGGCCGAGGTGATCAAGATTGAATTGCCCCAAAGCGGCGACGAGGCCCGCGCTTTTGGCCCTTTCCAAAAGGGCGAGAGCGCCTATTTCACCAGCGTTAACCGCGGCAAAAAAAGTGTCACCGTAGATCTGCGCCAGCCCCAGGGCCAGGAATTGGTGCGGCAATTGGCGGCCCAATGCGATATCCTGCTGGAGAATTTTCGCCCCGGCAGCATGGCCCGTTTCGGGCTCGATTATAGCAGTTTGCACGCCTTGTATCCACGCCTGGTCTACGGCTCCATATCCGGCTTTGGCCAAACCGGGCCCTATGCCGGGCGCCCGGCCTACGACGTGATCGTCCAGGCCATGGGGGGCTTGGCCAGCATCACCGGGGCCCTCGGCGGCGAGCCGGTGCGGGTGGGCTCGTCCATTGGCGATTTGAGCGCCGCCCTTTTCAGTGTCATCGGCATTTTGGCTGCCCTCAACCAGGCGCAGCGGAGTGGCCAGGGGCAACAAGTGGATATTTCCATGCTCGATTGCCAGGTGGCCCTGCTGGAGAATGCGGTGGCCCGCTACTTCGTCAACGGCGAAGTGCCGGGGCCCTTGGGCTCGCGCCATCCGGCCATTACGCCGTTCCAGTTTTTCCAGGCCACCGACGGCTATATTGTCGTGGCGGCGGGCAACGACGGCTTGTGGGGCAAATTGTGCGCGGTATTGGAGGTGGCCCAACTGGTCGGTGACCCGCGCTTTGCCAATAATGGCCTGCGCACCGAAAACCACGCCCAGTTGGAGCCTTTGTTGGCGGCGGCTTTCGGGCGCCGCGATGTGGCCTATTGGCTGGAAAGTTTGGCGGCGGCCGGGGTGCCCTGCGGCCCCATCCACGATGTCGGCCAGGTCGTCAACGACCCCCAGGTAGCGGCGCGCAAAATGATCGTTGAATTGGAGCATCCGGTGGCGGGGCCCCAAGCGCTGCCCAATTCGCCGCTTAAATTTTCCGCCACCCCGGTGGAATTGGAAACCCCGGCGCCGCTGTTGGGGCAGCATACCGAACAAGTACTGGGTGAGTTGCTTGACTTGTCCGCCGACGAGGTGGCGCGGCTGCGCCAGGAGGGTGTCCTCTAGCGTGGCTGGGAAAGCCGTCCGGATTGTCCTGGTGGAAACCGCCGGGCCCTTGAACCTGGGGTCCGTCGCCCGGGTGATGAAGAATTTTGGCCAGGCTGATCTGGTCCTGGTCAATCCGCAATGCGAGCCCGCCGAGGAGGAAGCCCGGCGCATGGCCGTGCACGCCCAGGATGTATTGGCGGCGGCCCGGATAGTCGGTTCCCTGGAAGAAGCCCTAACGGGCTGCACCCGGGTGGTGGCCACCACAGCGCGGCAGGTGCAGTCGCCGCTGCCTTATAATACAGCAGCAACGGCCCTTCCCTGGCTGGCAGGCGGGACCGGCCCCGCCGCCCTGGTCTTTGGTTCCGAAGAGCGGGGGTTGAGCACCGCCGAATTGCAGTGGGCCCAATGCTGGATGGGCTTGCCCGCCGACCCGGGCTATCCAACCTTGAATCTGGCCCAGGCGGTGGCGTTGTGCTGTTACGAATTGTTCCGCCAGGGGCAAAGCCCGCAACCCGAGGGCCAACCCCAGCCCGAGGCCAGTGTCGAGACCCAAGAGGCCTATCTCGACCATATGGCTCGGGTCCTGCTCGATATTGGCTATTTATACCCCCATACCCAGACCAAGCGGATGGAGAAAATGCGCCGGATGTTGCAGCGGATGGGGCCCACGGCCGAAGAACTGGCGATGTTGCGCGGAGTGTGGTCGCAAATGGAATGGGCCCTGGGGCAAAGTCAGGGGGGAAAGAGTGACTAGTTGGCTCATTGTTTCAGCCGTTGGAAATTCACAAATCATAGATTTCTTGTCTATTAGAAATCCTAATTCACTAGGAGAGTTTTTATGTCCAAACGAATCCCTTTGGTTTTGATGATTGGCCTTTTTTCCGTCCTGGCAGTAAGCACCCTGAAGCAGGCCGGAGCCGAAGACAAGGCCTCGATGTTGCCCCCCGAACCGGTGGTGACCTATAAGCCCGACGACGCTAAACCAGGCCAGTCTATCGCCCATGGCGAAGTGATTAGCGCAATAGATGAGGCGAGAAAGCAATTACACGCCCAACATCATCCCCACGGAATCATCGAAACACGCAGTATTCCAGGCGAATTCCAACCTTCGGCGATGGACAAGGTGAGCGATTTCGCTTTGCAAAAGAAGGATCTGGTCGTCATTAACCCCGGACCGGGCGAGTACGTGCACGTCATGGAAGGGCAGCGGCATGGGTATCAGAACTTGACGGTCGGTATTACCTATACCGCCCCGGGCGGAGCCCCGCCCATGCATACCCACAAAGGGGAAGAGGCCCACGTGCTGTTGGAGGGCCGCATACTGTACGCCTTGGGCGACTCGGTATTCACCCTGGAAGCCCCCTATATAGTCAATATCCCCCCGATGGTCCCTCATTCTTTCAAGAATCTGGGCGAGGACCTGGCGGAATTGGTTGTTATTTTCCCCACCAACGTCTGGGAATACGACGTCCTGAATTACTTTCCCTTTGCCGAGTAGGATTTAGGCACTGCGGCAAGATCCCCCGACGTCAACCTAAATCTGCGGCGGCACCGACCTATAATCGCATATGATATAGGTTGGTGCCGCGTTGCTGTTCCAGGACGGTCCGTTAAACGGCCTGGAGCCAATTGTGGTCGAGAATCGTTCGGTTGGTAAGGTGCGGCGAAGAAGCGATAGTTTGTTTTGTATGTGACAGGATAAGCAATTAAAAATGCCCAGGGGAAAATGGAGAAGTCGAAAGTACAACTCCTCGCTGAGTTGACAGAACTGCAGCAACAACGGGCCCAAGAACAGGCCATTGAACGCATCCGTACGCAAGTGTTATCGATGCGTTCAAGTCAGGACTTGCGGCAAGTAATCCTGGTGGTATTCAAAGAGTTGATGGGACTGAATATAGAGGCGGCAGGGTGCGGTTTTTTCTTTATCGACCAAGAGCAGGGCAACATTCTGTGGTTTACCGCCTTGGCCAATCCCCGCCAATACGGTATTTCCTGGACATCTCCCGAGCTAGTGGAAATAGACGAGGTCACCGCTGTCTCGGTTATGGAAGTCCCTATTAGCGAGGATTGGGAAGAGGATTTGGCCCTCTGGCGTGAAGGCCGGATCTGGTCTGTGCGGCGGAGCCAGCAGGAAGACAAGGAGGAAATGCAGCCCTTTCACGAGCGCCTGGGGTTTGACCGTTTTCTGCCGTATTTCGAGGGCGAAGGATGGGTTATCACCAATGTGCCGTTTGCCCATGGCTGGGTCGGGATTCGCCATCGGGGAACCGACCCGGAGCAGATCAACGAAACAGTCCAATGGACCCAGGCCCTGGAATTGGGATACCTGCGCAACCTTGAGTTCCAGTGTCTGGAAAAGCAGAACCGGGACTTGGAAGAAGCCTTGGAGAGACTCAAAGAGACGCAAAGCCAGCTGATCATGCAGGCGAAAATGGCCTCCTTGGGAAGCCTGGTCGCCGGCGTGGCGCACGAGATGAACACGCCGTTGGGTGCCATCTCCAGCATGCACGACACGCTCATGCGGGCAATCGACAAATTAAAGCAGGTCCAGGAGCTGTCCCAGGAACTGACCAATAAACATATGGTCCAAGCCGCTTTTACCGTGATCGGCGACGCCAACCAGGTCATCGCCGAGGGCGTGCAGCGGGTGGCCGATATCGTCGGCAGTTTGCGGAATTTTGCCCGGCTTGACGAGGCGGAATTCCAGGTGGCCGATATCCACCAGGGCTTGGAAAGTGCGCTGCTATTGCTGCTGCCCCAGTTCGAGGGCAGAATAACCGTGGTCAAGGACTATTGCGAGATAGGGCCGATATACTGTTGTCCGGGCAAATTGAACCAGGTCTTCATGAATGTGCTCAAGAATGCGGGCCAGTCTATCGAGGGCCAAGGGGAAATCAGTCTTAGGAGTTTCAGGGACAAGGACAGGCTTTGTTTCCAGATCCGAGATACGGGCCGAGGGATACCAGCGGAACAGCTTGGTCGAATTTTCGACTTCGAAGTCAGCCAGACTGGGGGCAGAATGAAAGTCGGCTTCGGATTGTTGACCGCAAATGCGATTATCCAAGAGCACGGCGGTGTAAAGCCCTGAGTTTATTGGACACGAATTTGGGGTTCATCCAGCCGCATCGTCGTACTGGATTGGGCGTGTTGCCCGACGCACCTGGGCCGGGGTTTGATAGTCGTGCCGCTGGAGGATCCAGTG
>WLWI01000201.1_pt1 | contig 74212 bp, 64 predicted proteins | sample 6701501 | NCBI WGS metagenome assembly WLWI01 (sample SAMN12718690, study PRJNA515312) | sponge metagenome | isolation source: marine sponge | host: Mycale hentscheli | place: New Zealand: South Island, Marlborough, Capsize Point | collected 2014-11-01 | reverse complement strand
CCATGAAGTTGGTCCCGCTCGCTGGCAGACAGATCGACCAAATAGCGTTTGCGCATGGATCACCTCCGTTGTAGGGCTTAATAGGATAACGGAGAATCCACTAAAATAAAAATGTCAGAGTACTAGTGCAGTCTTATTCAGGAAGCGAAGACTTTCACGGCTGTATATGTATCCTCATATATTTTGCATCGCATGATTTTTCCATTTCGCACCGTCCAGACCATCACCATATCTTGCTCGAAGAGCTCGCCAGTGGATTTGGCTCGTGACTGCTCGTGGACGATTACGACCACCGCCTCGTCCTCCGCGATAAATGCTTGGGGCTCAAATACAAGAATTTCTGACAGTGCTTCCATGTCTTCAAAAAACTGCACTGTACCGCCTCGTCCCTGGTAGACCTTGCTGATAGCCAGCTTGTCGTCAGGATTGGGGATTTCCCATACCACCTCATCGCTGATCGATTCGAACAGAGGCTCCACATTCCCCTGTACGACCTCGGCCAAAATCTTCCGGATCAATTCTTTGTTGGCCTGTGCTTCCATTTTTATGTCTCCTTTTATTGGCGTAAATCACTCCAGCAGTGCCCGTGATTCAGAGCGCCTATACCCTCGTACTGATCAAGCAAAACCGGCCTTGCCCGCCTCATTCGTTTCAACGTAGCGGTCCAGGCCGTGTTGGCGCATGAGCAACAGGACAAAACGCGACGGCCGTCGCAGCCTCAGGCCGCATTGGCACAGACGGCGCAACAGCAGCAAGCCAGATGGACCGATAAAGCGGACGCCGGCCAGATCCAGGGTCAGCGCGCCCTGTCGGTCCAGCAAAGGGCCCACCTCTTCGGCGAGGGCGCCCACTTCTTCGCCGGCCAGATCGCCTTCTATCTGCAGGGCGGTCTGGCCAGAGTGGTCTTCTATTTTGCTAATGCGCAACAACGGGGATTCCTGGGAAAGGTCGGGCCACGTGCACCGTCGCCTGGTTGGGTTGGGCGGATAATCAAGCCGATGCCGTGAAGTATTGCACAATTCGTGCCACGGCAAAGAAATGCCCTGGACAAATGCCCAAGGCGTTGTAGACGGGGAACTTACGGGTTGTATTGGAGCAAATTAATCAGCGAGCTAAATTTGATGATTGTCCGTCATATTTCAAGGCTGAAACCATCAATATTAGTGTATGTGTTTATATCTATTATTGTTAGGCAAAGTCCGTCGTATTCGACGGTAGCCGTCGTATTTGACGGCCATAGAGGCTGTTTTACTAGGATTGCCGTTTAATGCCGTATTTGCGCATGCGTCCGCGCAGGGTGGCCGGGTTGATATCCAGCAATTTGGCCGCCCCCTGATCGCCTTCGATGACGCCGTCGGTGGCGACCAGGGCCCGTTCGATATGGCGTTTCTCCTGGTCTGCCAGAGACAGGATTTCGTCGATGTCGGGTGGGGCGTCGTCTGGGGCGTGACCGTTTTCCAGTTGCCGGGCGATTGTTGCCGCTTCGATGCCGCCGTTTTGGCACTGCAGTACGGCTCGTTGCATCAGGTGTTCCAATTCGCGCACATTGCCGGGCCAGGAGTAGGCCGCCAGTTTTTCCAGGGCCGCATCGCTCAATTGGGGGGCTGGTCGGTTGAGGTGCTGGGCGTAGCGCTCGACGAAATAGGCGGCCAACAGCGGAATATCGTCCCGCCGTTGCCTCAGCGGCGCCAGTTCTACCGGGTACATCTGCAGTCGGTAGTACAGGTCCTGGCGGAAGGCGCCCTGCTGCATCATGGCTTCCAGGTCGCGGTTGGTGGCCGCTACTACCCGCACGTCCGCCTGCAAGGAGCGCTGGCTGCCGACCCGCTGAAAGGTTCGCTCCTGCAACAGGTGTAGCAGTTTGACCTGGATGGCCGGGGGCATATCGCCGACCTCGTCTAGGAAGAGGGTGCCGCCCTGGGCCAGTTCCACTTTACCCAGTTGCCGCCGCACGGCGCCAGTGAAAGCCCCTTTTTCGTGGCCAAATAGCTCCGATTCGGCCAGCCCCTCGGCAATGGCGCCGCAATTGACGTGAATAAAGGGCTGGGCCTTGCGGTGGCTCAGGGCGTGCAGGGTGCGCGCCGCCAGCCCCTTGCCGGTGCCGGTCTCGCCCAGGATCAAGACCGTCATGTCAGTCGGGGCCACCTCGCTCAACTGACGCAACACTGCCTGTAGCGCCTCACTGCTGCCGACGAATTCGCCCGTGGCCCCGTTGCCGGCCAGGACCTGGGTATAGGCCTCGAGCCGTTCTTGGGTGGCGTCGGGCTGGATCTCTACGTCCAGGGAGAGGGTCTCGGAGGCGTTGAAATCGCGGTCGATGGCCACCACTTCAAAGCGGTACCCGCCCACCGGCAAGTCGGCGTATTCAGCGCGGCGCTGGCGAGCGGGCGGGCGCCAGGAGTGGTCGTGGCCGTCCAGGCGCCAGGTATAGTGCATATCGCGGGGTGGCGTGCGGTTGCTCAGTCCCTTGAATTCGAAAACTAAATGAGAGGCAGTGGTGCGGATGGCGTCTGGGGCTCCTTCGTGGATCCGGTCGGCCACCACGCGGAGCAGGCGGATCAGCGGCGGCACGGTGCCGGGGGTATAGCATTGCAGGCCCAGATCGGTGGCCAGCCAGAAGCGGCCCTGTTGGTCTTCGTGGATATGGGAAACGCCGTGCTGCACCTGGTTGTTCAGTATTTGGACGGTCTCGCCGTTGTAGGATATCAGCCCCATCTTGGTGCCGCACCACAGCCGATCCTGGCTGTCGCACAGCAGGGTTCCCATGGGTGCGATGCGCCGGTCCTCCTCCATGCGTACCGACTCGAAGCGCTGTCCGTTGAAGCGGTGGACACCGGTGGGGAAGGCCGCCAGGGCGGTGCCGTGGCGGTCCACCACCAGGTCGTGGATATTGGTGCTGTATATATCTTCTTGGGGGGCCAACAGGTCCACGGTGCCGTCGGGGTGCCAGCGACCGCAGATCTCCTGTTTTTCTAGGTCTTGCGGCCAGGGGTAGAGTTGGCGCGGAAAGGCCAAGGTAAACCACAGGCCGTCGGCCCCGTCGGCGACGATTTTGGCAATGCAGACCGAATAGGGGCGCTCGGCTTGCCACAGGATTTGCAGTTGGCCGTCGCGGTAGCGGGCCAGGCGCATCTGCCCGGTGCCGTCGTCCCTCTCTTGCGCCAGGCCCAGGTACAGGCCGTCGGGGCCGGTCCACAGGGCGCTTACAATCCAGCCGTCGGTGGCCAGTATTGCCTGGTGGGTGTGGGTGCCGGCGTCCAGGCGCAACACCGCGCCTGCTACCCCGGCCAGGGCGCGGCCGTCGGGGTCTATTCCCAGGCAAAAGGCGTGGATCTGGGTGGTGTGATAGCGTTCGCCGTCGCAGTGCGACAGGTTGGCTTTGTCCGCCGTCCAGGCGGCGGCAAAGGGCGCCAGGGTCCAGAAGGTCCCCGCTTTGTCCTGTACCAGTCGGCTGATGCGGTGGGTTTGGGGGGCTGGCAGCGTCAAGATCCCCTGCGGATCGTAACAGCAGGGCCCCCAGCCGTAGGTGGCGAACCAGATGAGCCCTTCGCGGTCCTGGTAAACGCCGTTGTAGCGGCTGGCGGGTAGGGCGGCTGCCTCTTCCCAGCGCTGCGGCGCCCCGTTTACCCAGAGCCAGGGGGCGCTGTTCATGGTCAGGGCCCACAGGCGGCCGCTGCGGTCGGTCTGCAATTTGCGGATGGTGGCGTCTATCCGGGTCCGCTCACCGTTGGGACAGGTCCATACTTCTTCTTCCCAACCCACCCATAGGGTCCCTTCCTCGTCGACGGCGATCTGGTAACAGGCGTCGGTGGCGGCTCGGGTCTCGGCGCTGTCGAAGCGCTCGCCGTCGAAGTAGAGCAGGCGCCGCGTCAGGCCAAACCAGACGCGGCCCTCCCGGTCCTGGGCGATGCCCTGGCAATTGGCGGTGGCGGCTCCGGGCCGGCCGCGCATATCGTGGTAGGTATCGCCCTGGCAAAAGCCCAAGGTATCGGGGCCGGCGCACCAGATGCGGCCCAGGTTATCCTCGCACAGGAAGGTGGTGCGGCGGGATGCGTGGCCCTGGGGGACATGAAAACGGTGGCCGTCGTACCAGCATACGCCGCCGTCCAGGGTGGCGAAAAAGAGCCGTCCGTCGCGAGCCGGCAGGATGTGGAAGACGGCATCGCCGCAGAGTCCGTCCTGGCGGGTGAAGGCGCGGAATTCGTCGCCGTCGAAACGGCAGGCCCCGTAATCGGCGGTGCCGACCCAGATAAAGCCGTGCTGGTCCTGGGCGATGTGCTCGCCGTAGAGGCTGGAGAGGCCACCGACGGCGCTAAAAGTGCGCCAGGTGCCGCGGGCGGGGACGGGATGAAGGGGCATAAAGGCCTTGCCGGTGATATTGGATATGGGCTTTGGACGCCATTATACGAAACTGCAGTGATATGGTCTAATACCATTATGAAGCACTGATGTGCGGATATTTGCCGCGTTGCTCTCCGGGACCAAGCGGAAATATCCAGCTAACAGTGGTGCAATTTGATAATCCAGCTCTTTGACTGATCCTTTGCACCGAGTTAAGATTTCTGACGCAAAATGGTTCAGTTTTGGTGCCCGAAAGAAATTGGCTACCAATGTATTTTAAAGCGTCACCCTTCTTATCCGTCAGGAGATAAAATGTTACCAGTGCAATCCCTCGGACGCAGCGGCATTGAGACGACGGCCTTAGGCATCGGCGGTCATCTGGGCCTACTCAACGACAGCGACGACCCGGCCAAGCGCCGGGACGAGGCCATCCGGGCGGTGCGGCGCGCCGTCGATTTGGGCGTGCGCTATTTCGATACCTCCCCGGCGTATGGGGCCTGCGAATCCGAGGAGCACCTGGGCGCCGGGTTGGCCGCCCTTGACCCGGAGGCGCGCGCCGGCTTGACGGTCTCGACCAAAGTGGGCACCCATCCCCAGCGGCGCAACCACTACCTGGCCGACGATATACGCTGGTGCTACGACAGTAGCCGTCAGTTGCTCGGATCCATCGATATCGTTTTTGTTCACGACCCTGGCTCCGAGGCCGATATGGAGACGATCTTGGGGCCGGGCGGGGCCTTGGAGGTGCTGGAGGGCTTGCGTCAGGACGGCGAGATCCGCGCCATTGGTCTGGGCAACCGCAACCACCGTTGGCAGCGCCAGGTGATTGACTCGGGCCGTGCCGATATTATCCTGCCGTCCTACGACTATCATCCCATCCGTCAGTCCATGGCGCCTTTGCTCGACCACGCTGCTGCAGCCGGGGTGGGGGTGGTCAATGGCTCGCCGTACCAGGGCGGGCTGCTGGCCGGGATTGATCTGGAGGCCTACGGCGACAGACGCTGGAAAGAGCCCGATCTTAAGCGGGCGCGACAGATCTACGCCTGGTGCGCCGAGCGCGATATTGAGGTAGGAGCCCTGGCGGTGCAGTTTAGCATGCGGGACCGGCGCATTGGCGCCACGCTGGTGGGGCCGCGCACGGCGGCCGAGCTTGAGGAGAATATCCGCCACGCCACGGCGCCGCTGCCCGAGGGTGTCTGGGAGGACCTTGAATCGTTCTTGGCCGCCTTACAGCCGCCGCCCGAGCCGGGCGGGGAGGTATTGTGAGGGCCAGATTGGGGCGTGCGTTTGGATGGGAGAATGCCAATGGTAGCTAGCGGCGGTGAAGGCGTGTTGAGACAGCGCGCCTACGGGTCGATGGCAGCCGAGGAGGGCGACCAGTGGGGCCGATTGTTGCGGTCCTTGCTGTGGCAGCGGTTGCACCTAGACGATTGGGTAACCAGTGAGCCGGTGCCTTTGGATATAGAAGAAGAAGACGTGCAGGTCGAGGATGGTGTCGAGCGGCGGGTCCTCAGCTTCGCCTCAACCGCTGCCCGTCGGGTGACGGCCGTCCTGGCCATGCCGGTGGCAACGCAGCAGGCCGTGCCCGCCGTGGTCAGTATCCACGGCCACGGCGGCAACCGTCTGTCCGTCTATGATCCAGATTCGATCTACAAGGGCTTTGCCGCCGAATTGCCGCGGCGGGGCATTGCCACAATCGCCGTCGATGTTGGGCAGCACGAGGTTTTCGAGGCGGGCCGTTCGCTAATGGGCGAGCGGCTGTGGGATCTGCGCCGCTGCGTTGATCTGCTGGTGGGATACCCCCGGGTCGATTCTACCCGCATTGGCTGTGCCGGATTGTCGTTGGGCGGCGAGATGGCGATGTGGCTGGGGGCCATGGACGAGCGCGTCGCCGTGCAGGTCAGCGCCGGTTTCCTGACGACGATGGACCAGATGGAAAAGAACCACTGCATGTGCTGGAAGTTTGAAGGCTTGCGGGAGTTGGTTGATTACGCCGACCTCTACGCCATGATGGCGCCCAGACCCCTGATGTGCCAGAATGGTCTGGAAGAGGGTGAGACCCAGTTCTGGGTGCCGCTGGCCCGGCAGGCGCTAGAGGAGATTGAGCCGGCCTACCAGGACGCCGGTACCGCCGACCGGCTCTGCCTGCACGTGCATCTCGGGGGGCATGAGGTTGATTTGCCCGCCCTTGTCGACTTTTTTCGGCGCTGGCTATGAGCTGGGCGCGGCGATAGAAGGTCTGTTCACAGGCGCCTTGCCGTCAGGCGAATGTATCCAAAGAGGCGGGAATAAGGGCGCAATGCTTTCCCAGGCGCTGGCGAATGTCCGCCGTTAGGTTGCCGGCAACTTCGTATTGGGGTTTGGTATTGGGGCAGCTAAAGCCCAGGTGCAGCGCGCGCCTGGTAGAGGTCGAATAGTTGGCGCGGCCCCCGTGCCAGGTATCGCCGTGGAGGAAAATTGCGCTGCCGGCCGGACAGACGGCGTAGATCTCCCCTTCGACCGTCTCTTTGGGATCGGCGACCACGTCGCCGGGAAAAGGACGTCGGTGCGATCCGGGAACAAGGCGGGTGGCGCCGTTTTGCTCGGTCATGGCATCGATAGCCCATACCACATTGAAGTAGGCGGTACAGTTGGCAAAGAAAGAGCGGTCGGCGTGCATGGCCTGATGAGGGCGCGGGTCTCCCGGTACGGGGTCGTGGAAGTTCATCGCCTGCCAACGCATATCGTCGCCGATGGCCCGCCGCGCCATTTCCAGGACGATGGGTTCGATGGCCAATTCTTCAAGGGGCTGCCCCTTGCCAAAGAGATTACACAGGCGGCGGACACCCTGAATATCTGAGCCCTCTGAGCCCGCCTGGGCGCCCTCCATTGTATATCTTTTTTCCAGTGTCTTCCGCACAATCTCTAAGCGTTGTGCCGAGAGTACGTTTTCGACGATCAAATAGCCGTGTTCCTGAAAGAAATCCCATTGCTGGGCGGTGATCGTTTCGACCATATAAAAACTCGTCCCTGTTGCTCGGATGTTTGCTGCTCTTTGGGTGAAAATAACGCTAAATTCGGCCATCAGTGCTGCAAATTGTTATGACACCATTGGGACAGGCGCTGGTCATCGGTGGCGAATGACCAGAAGGCGGCAATCCAGCGGCGCGCTGGCCGGTAGAGTTCGTCGAGTCCGTGAACGGCGAGCCATTCGTGCGCCACGGACCGATCCGCAGCAGTGGCCGTCGGCGTGATTGCAGAGTCCAGATAGGCCGCCGCGGTCAGGGGATCGAGGCGTCGGTCGCCTACTATCGAGACGGTACCAAAGTCGATGACGGCAGTAATTGTGTCACCTTCGGCGAGCATATTGCCGGGGAACACATCGAGGTGGACCAGGGCCGGTGTCGCTGGTTCTGGAAGGGCTTCGGCTAACTGTTCTGCCGCGAAAACGCCGAATTTTGGGCCGGCGGCCGTCAGGCTGCGTGCAGCCCGCTCTTTGAGGTACTGGCTGAAAGTGCTGGTGCGGATAGCCTGCGGTCGGCAAAGGTCGCCGTACCAGGGGCGGGTTACGGCAAGCTCGCCAATTTGCGCTGCGGCCTCCAGATACGCCCGTACAAGTGCTGCGTGTGTCTCGCCGGTCCGGTCTTTGAGAATTTCACTGAGAGGGCGGCCCGGGAGACGGGGTTCAATGGTGACGATGCGATCTTCTATCTCCGCCGTGTCTATGACGCTGGGAATGGCAAAAGGGACCTTGCCGGTGCTGTTGCCCAGTTCGGCCAGTAGAGAAGCGCGGGATGCCACTGAGCGGCGATCTGTCCCGACGTGGTGGACGCGCAAGATGCGCTCGGCGTCCAGGGCGAAGACGCAGGCCTCGCCCCCATGCCCGAGCAGGGCATCGGGAGCAACGCCGAAGGAGGCGAGTAGTCGCGTGAGTGTGGTGTTTTCGGTTGTCGTCATTGCGAACCGATTGAAGGCCGCCGCAAGGCGGCTGCCGCTATTTGAGCAATTCCATGGGGCTGCCGACATCGACTACCCCGAGCCCGAAATGGGCCTTGTAGCCAAGCAATTCCTGGACGCGCGTCGGCATAGTGCGCACCTGGTCCATTGGTACTGTAAGGAACATATTTTCCTCTGTTCTCAACCACCCTAACGCGTATCCCAGAAAAAGACCGCGACGCGACTCGTCTTGAGTTGTGTTGGCACCGCCGCCGTGGAGCGCCGTGCCAAGGTAGACCAATGCCGAACCCGCTACCATCTCGGCCGCTGTCATCTCTTCCGGTGTTGGTTTCCGGTCATTGGGCCAAAGATGACTTCCAGGCACGACCAGGGTCGCTCCGTTGGCAGCGGTAAAATCGCTCAGTGCAACCATAGCCTCTACTTCTAACTGAGGCTTGGGGGACGACAAGCGATTCCATACTGCTTCGTCCCGATGGATGGCCTGAGCCGTTTCGCCGGGACCGATCTGGATGAGCTGGCCGGTATTGAGGAGGTAATCTTCGCAATTAGGTAGCAGGAAATGATCGGCAGCTCCAAGCAGCAAAGGCGACTGCATAATATCCACGAAAGTTGGCGATTTGGCTGCAAGGCCGTCGAAACGAATGGTGGAGCGACCAAAGAATTCGATCATCCACTGCTTGGTGGGGTGTCGCAAGCCGGGCGGCGTTTGGGCCACAAGGCCGTCCAGTTCGCTGTTTAGAGCGCTGAGTTGGGAAGAGGGGATTATTTCCTCTACAATAGCTGCGCCGTCGCGCTCTAACAACGCGCACAACTCGTCGGCTGGCGCGGAGCTAGGTATAGTTGCCAATTTCACCGTCATCGCTTAGGTCTCCCATTATCTGTACGGAGGTTCTGAAACGGAGCGAGTAGTGCACCGCCTGCGGTCGGCTATACGAGTGTAAAGCCGATACTCAGCTCGGTGCTCAGGGTGAATTTATCCGCTAAAAAAGTGAAACCAAGGTAAAAAAGGGCCTTTCTGTGGTAAATAGCAGAAGTGGAGTCCGCTCAACCGTGCACATGGCGAAATTTCTCCGGAGTTTGACGGCTATGGCGTTTGAAGTACTTGATAAAATTGGTGGGTTCGTCAAAGCCCAGCCGGTAGGCGATTTCCTTAACCGAATATTCGCTGTTGACCAACAGTCGCTTTGCCTCCAAGACGAGACGCTGGTCGATTAACGCTTTGGCCGTCCTGTTGCTGACCCGCCGGGTCAGGCTGTTTAAGCCCTTGGTCGAGACGCCCATATCGCGGGCGTAATCCTGGGCTTTATGGCGGCTCTGGTAGTTTTTTTCCAGCAAGTTCATAAAGGACGAGAAACGCCGGTAGTGGTGCGGCACTTCTGTGGTGACTGGCTGTCTGAGCCGTTCTCCCTGCATCAGCAATGCGCATAACAGACTGCGCAAAATTCCGGCTTGGGCGAAATCTCTTGGTCTTTGCGCCTCATTACTCAGCAGTTGCAGCAAAGCGCTGAAATTGGCGTAGAGCGGCCGTGCCAAGTCTATTTTAGGCGAATAGACAAAGTGGTCAAAAATGCGCAGCTGACTTACCCGTTCCTCTTCGACAAGTCCGCCCCGGACAAATTCGTCGGTAAATAGAACTAAATAGGCTTCGTTCTGCCTTTTTATTGCATAACGGACTATCTGGTAGGGAGCAATAAAGAGCAGGGTGCCCGGCCTATACGTGTAGGTGCTGAAATCGATGGAGTGGCGGCCTTGCCCCTTGGTAAAAAGCAGCATCTGGTAAAAGCCCGGACGGTGAGGACTCTCCAATTCATCGATAATGTCTTGCTGGTAAAATTGGCTCAGATGCTTGAGCTCGAAGCCCAGGGAGCCCCATAGATGATTGAAGGGGACATCGACTATATCGCCCATATTGTCTCGATTTGAGTTATCCCAGTTTATCGGATAGTTTTTCGCTTGGAGTCCAAGCGGTTCCAGGGTCGATGGCCCCACGATTTAGATGGATGTCGGCCAAATAAGCAGCGGAGGATACATGGAACTTTCATTTACACGCCGAACATCCGTGGGCGATGCCTACGATCTGGTGGTCTGCGGGGGCGGACCCTCCGGCATCCCGGCAGCTCTGGCGGCTCGTCGGGCCGGCCTAAAGGTATTGTTGATCGAGCAGACCGGTCAATTGGGTGGGGTCGGGACCTCGGCGGGGGTATCGCATTTGCTGGGCGGCAAAAGCCGGGACAATAAGCATTGGTGCGTGGGGGGGATTTTTAAAGAGATTGTCGAGGACTTGGCCGTCCGCGGCGGGGCGATCAACCCCAGCGATATTCGCGGCGAGCAATTCAGCCCGCACGGCTGGACCGGCCAAGTATCGAATTTGACTTACGGCGTTCCCTTTGACCCCATCGCAATGACGGCGATCCTCGATGAGAAGATGCTGGCAGCCGGGGTTGACCTGCTGTATTTCACTGCAATGGTAGATGTGGTGGTGGCAGACGACCGGATTACCCATGTGGTTGTCTTCAATAAGGGAGGGCTGCAAGCGCTGCCGACGCGTGCGGTCGTCGACGCCACCGGCGACGGAGATGTGGCCGCCCGCAGCGGCTGCCAATTCGTTAAGGGTCGGGCAGAGGACGAGTTGATGACCCCGGCGACGCTGATGTTTCACGTCGACCACGTCGACCAGGATGTCCTCGCTGCGGAGATTTATCGCACCAATTCCAACCGCTTTCGCGAGTTGATTCAGGATCTCCGGGATCAGGGGGTGTGGCCCTTTCCCTACGATATCTTCATCAGCGTGCAGTTGCAGCAAAAGGGTACGCTGATGATCAATACGACGCGGATCGTCGATGTCGACGGCACCGATGGGCGCTCGATTTCTCGCGGCATGATGCGTGGGCGGGCGGAAGTGACCCAGCTATTTGCCCTTATGAAGAAGTACTTCCCCGGTTTTGCCCAGGCCCGGATCAAGCAGGTGGCTCCGGTTTTGGGTATTCGCGAAACGCGCCGGATCGTCGGCGATTTTGTCTACAAGGTCGCCGATGTGGCGGCTGAGGCCAATTTTGCCGATACCATCGGGTTTAGTGGTTATGGATGGGATTTGCCCGATCCCAAGCGGCCCAGCTACCAGCCCATGCACAGCCGGTCGGATGCCCCCAAGCTAAAGCGACTGGCCATTCCCATCCCCTATCGCGTATTGGTCCCCAGGCCGATCGAGAATGTGATCTGCCCAGGGCGGGCAATCAGTGTCGAGCGAGACGTATTGGGGCCCTTGCGCGAACAGGCGCCCTGCTATGCAATGGGGCATGCGGCGGGGTTGGCGTCGGTGCAGGTGGTGCAGGAAGGGAGGAAGTATGGGGATGTGGACACAAAGCGGTTGCGCGATGATCTGAAGAAGGCCGGGGCGGTGGTCGACTTCGCCGGTTAGCCTACCTTTTGAATAGACTATTTTCGGGCAGCAGCGACTGCTAAGTATAGTGCCTGTTGTCGTCGAGGCGGGCTACCATTTGATAGGCGCCCATTGGCCCAGGTCGACATCGGCCTGGATAGGTGTTTGCCGAAAACGGCAGCAATGATATGCAACGCCATGCCCGTCCGCCACCAGCGGATTGGTTGTGTGCCGCGCTTGCAGACTATATCATAATCACGGCACCAAAGTCACTTACGGCACCAAGGGGGAAAAATGAAAAGGTATCGCGTTGCTATGTTGGGTTGCCGGTCCCGCGGCACTTCCGCCGCCCGCGTCTATCACGCCCATCCGCGCACCGAGGTGGTAGGGCTGTGCGATTTGCTCGAAGAACGGCTCAATACCCTGGGTGATGAACTGGGGGTGGGAGCCCGCTTTACCGATTTAGACGAAATGATTGGCCAGACGGCCCCGGATATTGTCGCTATCCCCACCGCCCCGGCGCTGCACGCCCCGCTGGCCCTGCGGGTGCTGGAACACGGCGTTAATATCGAGGTGGAAAAACCGATGGGGATGGATCTTGTCGAGGCCGATGCGATTATGGATAAAGCCGCGGCCAAAGGAGTCCAGGTGGCGGTCCACCACCAGTGGCGCTTAAGCGCTTGGACGCAGGCAATTAACGCGGCCTACCAGGCGGGCAAGATCGGCGATTTGCGCTATATCTACGCCAGCGGCAAGGGCTATTACGGCGGTTTCGGATTGATGGAAATTGGCACCCATTTGTTGACTTCCATGATAAAATTTGGCGGCCATTGTCAGAGTGTTACGGCGCATGCTACTCGGGGCGGGCGGCCGATTGAGCCGCAGGATGTCTTGCCGGCCCCTCGCGGCAATGGCACCATTGCCGGCGACCGCGTCACGGCGACGTTGCAATTTGCCAACGGGGTAACCGGGACATTGCTGCAGCACCGTTTTGACAAGATCCAGCTGGATGCCCACGTGGTTGAACTGTACGGCACTGAAGGACGCTTATTGTGGCACCCGAACGGGGCTTGGTGGTTGCCCAATCCGCACGAATTGCCTGCCAATGGGCCGGACCAATGGCAGGGATTGGAGCCGATCTACGCCGATACTTTCGCAGGGGTGGTCGATTCTATCCCGGGCAATGGCAAAATGACCGAAGGCGATTATTGGTTTGTCGATGAATACGTCCGCGCCTTGGACGCGGGCCGGGCGCACGAATGCAGCGGTGCTGAAGGGCGCCACGTCATTGAAATTATCATGGGCATTTTCGAATCGGCGGCGTACGGCCAGCACGTCTCGTTGCCGCAAGCCAATCGCCAGCACCCGCTGAAGCGCTGGCGCCAGGAGGCTGGGTTGGGAGCGCCCGAGCCGATGCCGATGGCCGATGCCGAATGGCTGGAAGAAGAAGCACGGCGTCTTGGAGATTCGTAGCAGCTCGAAGCCGGCAATCTGGATTATTATAGAAACGGATGGAGATTGATGACTACAGCCATACAAGACCAGGATTGGGCGCAGCGGTTGCAGGGGCTATTCGGCGCTGCGGCAGGCAGTGAGGGGCCCTTGGCCGCAAGCGGCGCGGGGGTGCGTTTTACCGGTGTGGATCTGGGCCGCCAGCTCAATCCGGAGCAGGTGGCCTTTCTGCTCGACGCCTTGGCCCAGTTTCGCATTGTCAGTCTGGCCGGGCAGGATCTGGAAACCTTTTCGTTGGCCCATTTCGAGCGCTTTGCCAATTATTGGGGGGCGCCGGTGCCGCACCCCAATAATTTCATGCGCGGCGGCAAACCGGCCCAATCCGATGGCGATAGCGACGGCCCCTTCGAATTAATTCCCTTTGAGCGCCGCACGGTCGCCGCCACCAATACTACCTTTCCCGATCAGTTGCAGTGCCTGCCGCACGAGTCGCCGACGGTGCTGGTGGCGTCCAATTTTCGCGGTCAACCTGATCCACAGCGGCCCGTACAGGTGGGCCGCGGCGGCTCCTGGCACACTGATATCGAATACGAGCCCCTGCCCATTTACGTATCGATGTTCCTGGTCCACAAAGCGCCGCTGGCCCGCACCGCCCCCGGCGGCAACTGGGTCCAGGATCCCGACAGCACCGATCCCCAGACACATCCCTATTTGGAAGGCTCCAGCGACGAATTGATGCAGTTGCGCAAGCGGCTGCCGCTCAACGGCGAGACGGCCTTTGCCGATACCGCCGCCGCCTTTGCGGGACTGCCCCCCGATGAACAGGTGGCGCTGGGAAAAATTCAGTTGCGTCGGCGCTTGAACGAAGGCGACCAGGGCTGGTTGGCGCCGCTGGTGCGGACCAACCCCCGCTCTGGAATCAAATCGTTGCACAGCCCCATCTGGGCGTCGCGGCCCCGGGTGCGACCGGCGGTGGAGGTAGAGGGGATGTCGCTGGAAGACTCGCGTGTTTTACTCGACCGCCTTGAGGCGCACGTGTTGCAACCGCAGTTCCGCTACGATCACTTGCACGCCCCGGGCGACGTGACCCTGTGGGACAATTATATGACCCTGCACAATTCGCCGCCGATCAAATCGAATATTCAGTCGATCGACGATGCCCGCCTGCTCTACCGCCTTAGTTGCAAGGGCGAGCCGTCGTTGAGTCTGCCGCGGCAGGATCCGCCGCAATGGCTGGCCGCCCATATCCCTGGTGGCTATAGCAGCCCGCCGGAAATTATCGATATCGATTAAGTGGGCATTGGGGCTTAGCAGCGGGTTGTTTAGAAGGCCAACGGACGAGCCGGGCGCTCAGCTTTTTGACGGCTTCAAAGGGGCGGCAAAGACGGCCTCGGGCAAGTCGCCGGAGGGGTAGAATTTGCCGCAGGCAGACAATGGCTCGGGGGAATTCAGGCCCAACATCCGGCGCGCCTGGGACGAGACCCGCCGTTGCAGGCTCGAATCCAGATAGTAGCGCTGGTCGCACATGCGCGGCAGGCCGGGCTGGGTGTAGAAACAGGCCAGGGCCCGGCGCCGGCGGCCCGAGTGATTGGTCGACATGGCGTGCAGGGTGCGGGCGTCGTAGACGACGACAGAGCCGGCGGGCAGACTCATTTGCACGAGTCGGTTTTGGTTCCTTACCCAGTCTTCGCTGTTGGTGCCTTCGGGGACTTCCAGTCGGTGCGTGCCCAGGCCAAAGCGGGTCGCTCCATTGGTTGGGTCCATGGGGTCGATTAGCCACAGCGACTGACATCCTTGCAGTCCCTCTACAGCTATACCGGCGCCGAGGCCATCTCGGTGCAAATTCTGTACCTGACCGCCGCCCTGACCCTGTGCGCCCGGGCGCGGCTCGAGGGCGGCGATGGTCGAGAGCACGGTGTCGGCTCCCAGCAGATGCTGCATAATTGAATAGACGGCGGGGCGCAGACAGAGCTCCTCGAAGAAGGGGTCGTGATTTACCAGGTTGGCGCAGATATTGAAATTTGCCACGCTTTCTTCGGCTTGTCCCGGGTGCAGTTGGCGGATGGCGAACATACGGTCGACCAGATCGGGCAGCAGGGTCAATTCGGCGCTACTGAAGACCTGGGCGACCACGGTGACGCCGTGGTCGGCGATTTCGGCCAGGTGGCGCTGCAGCTCGGCGGGCGAAGTATTGGGGAAGGGTACCAGCATGGCGAATCCTTTAGAGCCTCTTGTTTGTTCAAGGCGGCCGATATTTCTGTGGATTTCTATATGCCCGGGCTTTCGTCGATTGTCCGCACTTCCTCGGACCAGTCGCGCCAGATATCGCCGTCGGTATTGTCCGCCACCAGTGAGTCGGGGAGGGCCGCCGGTGTTTTGAGGAAACCGTAAATGGTCGCCTGGCGGATGATATCGGCCGAGGTATTCTGTCCGGCTATATGCAGGATTTTGGTATGCCATAGCACCACCGTGCCGGCGGGACCGTGGCAGTCGACGGGTTGGGTATCGGCCTTGATGCGGCCAATGACAGGGTCGTTGTAGCCGCCGGCTTTGCGCACCGGCAGATGTTTATCGGTATGCTTCTCACCCTCTTTGAAGGCCTGCCATTGCTCGGGCCAGATGCGGCTGTGGCTGCCGGGCCAGACGGTGAAGCCGCCGGAATTGGCCGGCAGGTCGTCGATATAGGCGGCCATTTGCAGGCGCCAGCGGCCGTAGACGGCCCCATCGGAATGGGCACCGGAATAGTTAGGGCCGGGATCGGGGCTGTTGGGCAGAGTGCAATACAGGCCGCGGGTACCCTGGCCGTTGAGCCAAACAGGACCGGTTTTGGGCAATTGCAGCGCCTCTTCCGTAGCGAAAGAGCCTTTGGCTGGCCAGCGCTCGATCTCGTTGCCCAAATGGCTGGCCAGCCCGCCGACGGCATCGTCGCACATAAAGCAAGGGCCGGTGGTGGTACCAAACTGGTCGGCTCCGGCGGGCCATACCAGGGTGCCCTCTCCCAGCAGTTGTTCGGCGACTTGCCACAGGGGCCGTGCGACCAGATCCAGCATGTGCTGCTCGGCGCCGTTGCGGATGTAGAAGCGGTGGCCGCTGCCGCCGCAATAGGGGTCGCCGCCGCCGCTGGGACGCTGGGTGTTTAGCCGTTGACTTTCCGCTTCGGTGATTGGTCCCCAGGTGGTCGGCTCGTTTCTTTTCATGCGCGGCAGATAGGCGGCGATAATATCCCACATCTGGTCGCGGGCCCGACGGCAGCGGTCGGGGTCGAGGACTGCGGGCAAGACGAGAAAGCCGTCGCGTTTAAATTGGGCGATTTGGTCGGTGGTCAGGGGTGCAACTTGCTCGACCGCAGGGGCTGGTGTGGTCATTTTGTTTTCCGTGGGACAGATGCTGTGGTGGGATTGTGTCGTGGGTCAATCTGCAAAATACCCAATATGCGCTAGCCCTACAATAGCTTCAGCCGCGCTGGGCGGCGATGAGCCGGCCGCCGACCTGACACAGGGGACGGCATAGCTCGATATCATTTTCACTATAGCCGCCGGGCCTGTTGGCCAGGGCGCAGGCGCCCAAGAGTTGGTCATCGATAATGAAGGGGAGGCCGAGAAAAGCGGCTATTTTCATATGCCCGGCAGGGACACCGCCGGCGCGCGGGTCGGTGGCTGGATCGTTGCTGAGAACGGGTTTCTGAGAAGTTATGATGGCGCCGTTGAGAGTGTCCAGGTTGTAGAAATTGAGGTTGGTGACAATATCGCGGCGGCTGTAGTTGGCTTTGTAGATATCGACGACGGCGTGGGAGTGGAGATAGGGGGTGGAACCGGCATACTCGACTTCGGCGAGGAAGCCGAAATTGCTTTGGGTGATTTCCAGGATATCGGGTAGTAGGTGAACAAAGGCGGCGGTCAGGTCGGAGGTGCGGATGTAGGTAGCCAGGGCGTCGGCCAAGGGGGTATGGAGGTCGGCTTCAGGAGGAAGACCGTCGAGGTAGGCTGTGGCGCGGCTCAGATGGGGATTCATGGGAATACCTCTATCGGGGTGCCGTTGGTAGGAAGCTGGGATACGTTTATATTTGCTGAAATTTAAGCGAAACAAGGAGCCATATCGATATGGAGTACAGAAATTTGGGAAAGACGGGCGTCAAAGTGTCGCCGGTATGCTTGGGGACAATGACTTTGGGCCGCGAAGCCGACGAAGCCGAATCTTTTGCCATGATGGATTATTTTGTCGAGCAGGGTTTTAATTTTCTCGATACGGCCGACGGCTATTCCGCCGGTGGCTCCGAGGAGGTCGTGGGCCGCTGGATGCAGGAACGGCAGAATCGCCGCGACCTGGTGGTGGCCACCAAGGTCTTTGCCACCATGGGGCCGGGGCCCAACGACAAGGGCTTGTCCAGGTTGCATATCCAGATGGCAGTAGAGGATAGCCTGCGCCGGTTGCAGACCGATGTCATCGATATCTATCAGATTCACCGCTGGGATTTTGATACGCCCCCCCAGGAGACGTTGGAAGCGCTCAACGATCTGGTGCGGCAGGGCAAGGTGCGCTACATCGCCTGTTCCAATTTAAGCGGCTGGCAATTGGCCCAGTATCTCTATTTAGCCGACGCCCATCTGTACAGTCGTTTCGTTAGCCTGCAACAGGTCTATAACGTGCTCAATCGCAGCGCCGAATTGGAGGTTTTGCCTTTGTGCGCCGACCAGGGATTGGGGGTCATTCCGTACAATCCGCTGGGCGGCGGCGTCCTTATTGGCAAGTACCGCCGCGGCGAGGAATTGCCCTCCGGCTCGCGGTTGGCCGGATACGATACCTACCGCGACCGCTATCTGCACGACGAAATGTTCGATCTGGTCGACCAATTCGTCGATGCCGCCCGGGAAATGGGGGTTACTCCGGCGCAATTGGTCCTGGCCTGGGTCCTGGGCGATGACCGGATTACCGCGCCTATTGTCGGGGCCCGCAGCCTCGAACAATTGCAGGACAGTTTGCAAGGGGCGGCCATTGAGCTAACGGCGGAACAGCGCGCCGCCGTGCCCGCCGTGGGGCCGGGGAAATGGGTCGGCAAAGATCCCGTGTACGATCGCTAGCTGCGGTTTGCAGGATTCCGTTGTCGAGGCGCGGACTTAAAGATTTCGCTTAGCTGGGCGTATCCTCATTCCTCGCCGGTGAAATACTCGGCCCCTTCGCGCGGTTGCCAGAAGCGCCACTTTTCGGTCATGGGGCCCCAGATTTGTTGCCAGTTGGGGGCCATCTTGCCGCTGTCGGGGTAATAGCAGGCGTCAAAGGGCGGGTCGTTGGAAATGACCAGATAGGTGAAATCGGCGTCTGCATCGTTGATGATTTGGTGCGCCAGGCCCGGCCGGCACAAATAGCTGTCGCCGGCTTCTAGGGCAACGGTTTCCTCGTCGGTGCGCATGGTCGCCCGGCCCGACAAGACGTAGTACAGTTCCCACAGGGCGCCGTGGGTGTGGAGGGGGAAATTCTTCTTGCCCGGGGGTAAGGTCACGTGCTCCAGGTCGAAGGGTGAGCCGGTATCTTTGCAGCTAATATACTCGCGGAAGGTGGCGCCGAAATGGCCTTTGGGCGAGGTGAAGTCGCTGGCTTCGACGTCTGCGTGTCGCACTTTCATGGTAGGTCTCCATAGGCAATGAGTGTAAGGATATAAACTAATGCAAGTAAGCAAATTGGACATTGCCGTTCATCGCAGTGCGCCGCGGCAAAGGCCCGTGCGCGATGCCTTGCAGAGCCTGCCGGGCTCTGGCTCAGTGAAGGTCACGGTGCATACCGATACAGGGGTGAGTGGGACGGGCGAAGCTTTTTTTGGCCGGATCGCTGGGGGACCGGCAGCCCTGGGTGCCTTTATTGAACACGTGCTCGAGCCGGTGGTGGTGGGGAGGGATCCGGCCCTGGTGAGGGGATTGCACGGGGCCATGTTGCGCGAAACTGAATACCACGGCTCGGCCGGATTGGCCATGTTTGGCATAGCGGCCGTGGACACGGCGTTGTGGGATTGTTTGGGCCGGGCCCAGGGGGTGCCCTGTTGGCGTTTGTGGGGCGGCGTGCACGAGCGCATTCCGGCTTACGCCATGGTGGGCTGGCTCAACTACAGCGACGAGGAAGTCCAGCGCATTTGCACAGAGGCGGTGGAACAGGGTTTTAAGGCGGTCAAGATCAAAGTGGGTTTTCCCACCCTGGCCGAAGATGTGCGCCGGGTCGAGGCGGTGCAGCAGGCGGTGGGAGCCGATATTCGGGTAATGGTCGATGCCAACCAATCGTTGACCACCGCCCAAGCTCTGGTGCGGGGGCGGGCCTTTCAGGAATTGGGTTGCTATTGGTGGGAAGAGCCTATCGCCGCCGCCGATATAGACGGCTACGCCGAATTGGCCGCCGCCCTGGATATGCCCGTGGCCACGGGCGAAAATCTGTACAGCCCGGCCGATTTTGCCCGCTTCTTGAAGCGCGACGCCGTCGATATCGTGCAGCCCGATTTGCGCCGTGGCGGTGGACCCACGGCGCTGTTGGATATTGGCGCTTTGGCCGGGGCCTTTGGGCGTCCTTACGCCTCGCACGGGGGCGGGCCGGTGCAGCTCAATATTATGGCCTGTCTGGCCAATGCGCTCTATTTGGAGACGGGTTTGATTGGGCCCGATTCGCCGCTGCGGTTGGAGGACGGCTGTGTATCGTTGCCGCAGGGGCCGGGCTTTGCCTGGGCGTAGCCACGCCTTTTAGGGAAAGAGCATTATGACGACGGAACGCCCCAATATCTTGCTGATTATGACCGATCAGCACCGGTTTGATATGATGACTTGTGCCGGCGACGATACGGTGCCCACCCCCCATATCGACCGCATTGCCCTGCGTGGCGTGCGCTTTGCCAACGCCTATTCCGCCTATCCGGTTTGCGTGGCTTCGCGCATGGCTATGCTCACCGGACTCTACGCGCATCAGACCGGGGTGATTGACAATAGCGATTATCTCGACTGGCGCTACCGCACCATGGCGCACCACTTTAGCGCCCAGGGCTATTTGACCGGCCTTATCGGCAAAATGCATTTTGGCGATGCCCACAATCACGGCTTTGAATACTATCTCAGCATCAACGATTGGCTGATGTACTTAGGGCCCAAGGCGCGCCATTTTGCCGACGAGATCGCCAGCAATCCGCATAATAAAGATTTTTTTTACCGCACCGTCTTCGATACCGGGGCCGGCTTCCCCGACGTCTACGATTTGTGGGACGGCAAAGGCAGTCCGTGGCGGGGGCAGGTGCAGCAGAGTGAATTTCGTTCCATGGCCTCTGAACTGGAGGCCAAGGATCACCTCGATATGTTCGTGGCGCGCGAGTCGGGCAAGTTTTTGCAGCGTTACGGCGACCAGCCCTTTTTTCTCTGCGCCAGCTTTATGAAGCCGCATACGCCGCTTTTTGCTCCGCGAGAATGGGCGGCGAAATATCCGGTTGACGAGATGCCCCTCAATGACCCGGGGGATATTAGCGGCTATCCGGCGCATATCCAGCGGCGCATTGGCCATTCTGCGGGACTCGACCCGCGGCTGCGTCGGGCCAATATCGCCGGTTATCGGGCCTGCCTCGATTTTGTCGACCACTGTATTGGCGTATTGCTGGATTCTTTCGAGGCGCAGGGGCTGCTCGACAATACCATTGTCGTCTATATGTCGGATCATGGTGATATGACCGATCAGCACGGTATGCAGGGCAAGTTCTGCCTGTTCGACCCCTCGGTGAAAGTGCCGCTTATTATCAGCTATCCGGCCGCGTTGCCGCAAAACAGGGTGTGCAGCGCCTTGGTCGAGCAATTGGGGCTTTATTCCACCCTGGCCGATCTGACAGGGACGGGGCCGGTGGGGGCACCGGCGTTGTGCCCATTGCCGGGGGCGCCAGAGACCATTGTCGATAGGCGTTTTACGGATCTAGTCCGCGATCCTTCAGGGGTGGGACCGGAGGCGGTATTCAGCGAGTACAATCTGCGCGGCGACAACTGTCAGTATATGATCCGCACGCCGCAGTACAAATATATCCACAACGACAGGGCCACCGACGAGCTCTACGATCTGGTCGATGATCCAGGAGAAAATAATAACCGTTGCGATGATGAGGGGTATCGGGATTTGGGTGGTGATTTGCGCCGGCGGTTGTGTGATTGGTACAATCCGGCCGCCAATCCCTTTAGGAAGCAAGGGGACATGTTGTCGACGCGATGAGAATTTCGGATAAAGTCCATTATTATTGAGAGGAATGTTCATGTCGGTTGTCTATATAACTGGTGGAGCGACAGGTATTGGCGCCGCCTCGGTGCGCAAATTTGCCGCTGCCGGCTTTGCCGTGGCTGTTTTTGATATCAACGCCGATGCCGTCGAACAGTTGGCTGATGAAGAGCATGCTGGGACCGTTCATTTTTTCGCCACTGATGTGCGCGACCGGGCGGCGGTGCGTGCCTCGACAGCTGTCGCCGCGCAACAATTGGGGCCGCCGTCGGTATTATTCGTCAATGCCGGCATCCAGAAATTGGCCGGTATTTTTGAAATGGAAGACGAGGATATCGACGCGATTATCGATGTCAATTTAAAGGGCGCCCTATACACAGTGGCCGAGGCGGGGGCGTTGATGCGCGATGCCGGCGCCGGCGGGGCCATTGTCCTAATGGCCTCGGACCAGGCGCTGGTAGGCAAGGAGGGCTCCATTGTCTACGGGGCCACCAAGGGGGCGGTGGCGCAAATGGCGAAAAGTCTGGCCGTAGCGTTGAGTCCTTTCGGCATCCGCGTCAATGCGGTATGTCCGGCAACGGTGAAAACGCCGTTGACCGAGGGCGTGTTCCAGTGGTTGGCCGATAAGCATTTTGGCGGCGATGCTGAGGCGGCCTGGGCGGCGGAGGCCCAGATGCTGCCCCTGGGTCGGGTTGCCGAGCCGGAGGAGATCGCCGAAGTGGTGTACTTTTTGAGTCAGCCGACTTCCTCTTTTATGACCGGCGCGCTGGTGCCGGTCGACGGCGGGCTGACGGCGCAGTAGTTGGGCCTGGGGCGGTGGACCAGAGTAGTGCTTGGCCGATGTGTTTTCTTTATTATTGGCAGCCTCTAAAGAAGGCGTGTCTTGAATGGGGTGTCTTTGCCCAGGCTGGCATCTGGAATTATTGGGGGTAGAGTATGATCGGTGACAAAACCAAGGAGTCATCTCTGGCGCGGCGTCTGCGCGGCCTGGTACCGGTGGCGCCAACGCCGCTCAATGCCGACGAATCGCTCGATATAGAGGGGGTGGAGCGGTTAGCCGCTTTTGTCCTGCAATACCCCTTTTCGGGGCTGTGGGCGCTGGCCTCGGCGGGGGAGGACGAGAATTTGCCCGAGGATATTATCGCGGCCTGCACGCGGCATTTGGTGCGCTGTTTCGGCGGCAAAATACCGGTGCTGGTCAAGACCTGCAGACCGGGGACCCGGGAGACCATCGAACGCACCAAGCGGCTGGCTGGCTTGGGTATTGACGCGGCCATCGTCCACTTCCAGCACAAGCGCTTGGGCACTGAGCATGCGCGGCAGTATTTCAATGAAGTGGCCGACCATTCGCCGGTGCCTATCCTCATCTATCACAACGCCAACCGCGGCGCCCAGCTCGATATGGGGCTGATGTTGGAATTGTCGCACCATCCCAATATCGCTGGGATGAAGGCGGGGGGCAGCGATATTGCCGAATTGCAGCGGTTGTGCTTATTTGCCGCGCCCGATTTTGCGGTGATGACGGCCGGCGGTGGGCAGATTTTGGCGGGGCTGGCGATGGGGGCGGCGGGGCATACGGCCATTCCGCTGTTGGCCTTCCCCGAGCGCGCCTTTGCCGTCTACGACTACGTTATGGCCGGGCGGCTGGAGGGGGCCAGGCGACAGCAGAAAGTCATCAATGAATTTATCGGGCGTATGCCCAAGCTGGAAAACCGCGAAGTCCATGGCGAGGTCAAATGCGTACTGGAGATTCGCGGCGTGCTGCAGCGCCACGTGTCGGCGCCTTTTATTGCCGCTACGGAGGCGCAGAAGGCAGCCTTTGCAGAGTTGATCGAGGAATTGGATTTGTTTGGCATGGGCGATGAGTGCTAATCCCAAACGCGTCCGGCTGTTGCCCGATTGCGGCGGCGGCCGGCGGCGGGCCTGGCCCGTTACCCAGGGCGTGCCCTTTGCCGACGGCCAACTGGTGCGCGGCGCCCCGGTGCGACTGGTGGATAAGGTGGGCGTCCCGCAGCCGGTCCAAGCGCACTGTCTGACCACCTGGGGGCCGGATGCAAAGTACGTCAAGTGGTTGCTCGTCGATTTTCAGATTGATCTGGGGGCGGGGGTAGGGGCGGAGCGCTGGCTGGAATACGGACCGGGGGTGGATGCCGGACCGCCGCCGGGCGAGCCGGTAGAAGTGGCCTGGGAGGGTGACGCCCTGCGTCTTGATACGGGCCCGTTACAGGTAGAATTGCGTCGCGATCGGGCCGATCTTTTTGCCGCCTGCCGCATTCGCTGCCACGACGGCTGGCGCGATATATTGCCAGCAGGGCCGGGACCCCGGCTCTATATGCGCGACCAGGACGGAGTGGAGTACCATTCCGCCGTTGCTGCGCCGCAGGTAGAGATCGAGGAACAGGGGGCTTTGCGGACTGCGATACGTATTGCCGGTCGCCACGCCGCCGACGGCCGGCTTTTCTGTCCGTATATTTTGCGCCTCCATTTTTACGCTGGGCGGCCCGAGATCCGCTGTTTCCACACCTTTGTTTTTGACCAGGACCCCGAGCAGGTCGAATTGAGCCGCATCGGCTTCTCCATGCCCGTCGATGTGGGTGGGGGCCAGCGGCTGATCTTTGCCGGTGCGACCGGTGTGTACCGGATGGGGGGCGGCGGACGTTTGTTGCAGCTTTCGGACGAGGAATACCGCGTTGAGGCGGATGGCGCGGCAGTGGCCCAGGGGCGCCGCACGGCGGGGTGGGCCAGTCTGGGCGGGCGGCGCGCCGCTGTCGGCGTGGTGGTGCGCGATATGTGGCGCGAATATCCCAAGGGTATTGCGGTGGAAAACGGGGCACTGGACGTGCAGATCTGGCCGGCTTGCGGCCGCACGCTGTCGTTTTCGACCCCTTTCAAAGAAGAGGCAATACGTTTTGCGGGGACGCGCGACGAGGCCGAATTCAGACGCCTGGTCGAGGCCCGGCCGACGGCGCCGCTCAATCTCAAGAGTCTGAACGCCACTTCTCCCGAAGAGTTGCGCTGGGTGGAGGAAATGGTCGCTCGTTATGCGCCCGGGCGGCCGGCCAGTTACAACGATACCGGGGTGGACAACGGGCGCGGTGCGGCCAAGACCAGCGAATTTTTGTTGTGTTTCGGGGAGACATTGGTCGACGGGGATATGGCGGCCCTGGCCGAGGGGGTGCAAGAGCCGGTGCTGGCTCCTGCGGGGCCGGACTATGCCTGCGCCACTGGGGCCTTGCGTCTGGCTGCCCCCCAGGACCGGGCGGTGTTCCCGGAGGTGGAGGCTGGGCTCGACGGGCTCTTCGAGCGCGTAGTGGTGGAACCGCGCGCCAAAATGCGCACCTACGGTATGATCGATTACGGCGATCTGATATGTTCGCACTCGGCTTCGCCGGCGGCCCTGTGGGAGCTGGTGAAGGAGGATGCCGACGTCGTCGAGAAAATGAAGTACTGCGCCCGCTCGTACAATAACGAATCCAACGACCAGCTCAACGCTTTGTGGGGCTTTTTCACCCACTCTGGTCGGCGCGCGTATTTCCTCGCTGCCGAGGCGTACGGCCGCCATATGGCCGATATCGATATTATCCACGCCCCGGCCGGTGATAGGGCGGGGTTGGTCCACTACCACAATGCCCATCACTGGAGCGGCGGGCCCTCGCCTTCGCATACCTGCATCGCCGGTTTAATGCTGCAGTATTATCTGACCGGCAACCGGCGCCTGCTGGAGGTCTGCCGTGAAGTGGCCGATTGGGGCCTGGCCCAGGCGGAGCCCTGCGGCGTATTGGGCAATCGCGACGGGGCGCTGGTGCGCGAATTCACCACGCCGGTGGCCAATTTGCTGGAATTCTACCAGGCGACCTGGGAAGAGCCTTATTTCGCGTTGGCGCGGCGCAGCCTCAAATGGCTGTTCTTGGCTATGCCCCAACCCGGTTGTTTCCCCTTCAGTATTTATACCGGTGGGCCGGATGGAGACGAAGCCGAAGTGGAGCAGAGCGGCTGGCATTTGCGCCAGGCCGGCGGGATGACGCCGCAATTGCTTTGGGACGCGGTACAGTTGTTGGGGGCCCAGGAGCCGCTCTATACCCGGGCTCTGGTGGCCATGGCGCGGCGCTATGTCTTTTTTCGCAACGATATATTCGAGACCATCCGCCTGGGGCCCGATGGGGTGGAACAACTCGACCCGTATTTTAACGCGCCCATTATCGCCTACGCCTATTGGTTGACCCGGGAGCCGGTGTTTGCCGCCTATTGCCGTTATTATCTGCGCGAGCATTTCCCCGTCCAGGCGGAGAAGATGAGTTTTACCTACGTATGCTGGGGCAGTATCGTACCGCCGCTGCTGGCGGCGGCGCGTCAAGGTGTGGCCGACCACGGCGCCGCCGGGCTCGATGGGGCCGAGGCCAAGTGGCTGGCCCAGGTGGGGCAACGAGATAGCCAGGGCGATGCCAGCGCCACCGAAAGGCCCCCGAGGCGCTCGCTCGGGGTGATCGAGGGCTACGAATAGAGGAGACTCGATGGATCGCGAGGACGAGTCGGTATATCTGTTGGATATGAGCCAGTGCCAGCCCTCTGGAGCCATTGGCGCTGAATTTGCGTCGGGGCAGTGGACTGCGGTGGACTATTCCATTGACGCGGGGGCCGGCAAAATGCTGTTTAGCGGGCCCGATACCCAAGCGCCGCCGCTCAGCCTGGATCCGGGCGTGGAGGGTTGGTACCATATTTTTGTGGGTACCTACCGACACCATATTTTCCCCGATTATATGCTGTTGTTGAAATTGACCTCCGATCGGGGCTATAGCCGGGCCGGGGTCGAGACGTTTCGTCCCGATAAGGATCTAGTCGATCCAGAGATGGTGTTGGGGCCTACCGATCTGGCCGAGGTCTATTGGAAAAGCGCCGATCTGAGCGGCCAGCGCATCCATTTCCACCGCCCCACTGCCGGAGTGCTGGCCGAGACCACCGCCAATATTTCCTATATCCGTCTGGTGCCCCTTTCGGCGGCGGAGCGGGGGCGGGCCGAGGCCGGCCCCGACCCGGACGACCGCCGCCTTATCGCCAATTACGACGGCGGCCAGAATACGTTTTGGGCCTATGCATCCGACGATGAAATGCGCAGCGAATTCCAGGCCCTGGCCGACAGCGATTTTAAGGCGGTGCTGTGGGGCTGCGCCCGTTCGTTGGCGACCTATTATCCGTCCAAGGTGGCCTCGCCGGTCGAATGGTCCTTTGGCTTGCCCGGCATTATGCGGGCGGGGCGCCAGGCCCTTGAACGGCAGCAGCAAAGCAATTTCGACCCGCTGCGCTCGGCGGTGCAGTGCGCCCGCGAAATTGGCGTTGAGATCTATCCGCAGGTGCGCATGACGGGCGAGCAACTGCCGCCCAATCATATCGATTATACCGGCCCTGGCCGCTTCCAAAAAGAACACCCCGAATATCGCTGTGTCGATCCAGAAGGGCGGCGGGGCCGTCATCTCAGCCAGGCTTTCGCGCCGGTGCGGGCGCAATACGTCGCCCTTTTCCGCGAGTGGGTCGAGGACTACGGGGCCGATGGGGTCTGCATTGTCTTCAATCGTTCCTGGCCCTACGTCCTATACGAGGAGCCGGTGCAAAGCGCCTTCAAAGCGCGTTATGGCGTCGATATGGATCGATGCGATTATTTCGACGGGCGGGTGCTGGCCCAGCGCGCTGAATTTTTGACCTTATTGCTGCGCCAGACTCGGGCGATGCTCGACGCGGTGGGCCGGGAGCAAGGGCGTCGGTTGAAAACGGCGTATGTTGTTCCAGCCGCCGGTTTTGAGCCGGAAGGGTGTCCTGACCTGGGCCCTTTCACGACCCCTAAAGTCCACGCCATGGATATTGAGACCTGGGTGCGAGAGGGGTTGGTCGACTATCTTGTGGTGCATATTTCGCAGGTCGGCGATCCACCCGGCGAGCAGGCGCGCCAGACCCTGCGTCCTTATATAGAATTGGCCCGGGACAGCGATACAGAAGTCCATGCCGACCTGTATCCCCGGCGACAATCGGCCGATTCAATGCGGCGGCGTGCTTTGGCTTGTTACGAGGAAGGGGCCGATGGCCTGTGTTTTTGGGATTGCCAGCGGCGCAGTGAACGGCTCAGCGGTTGGGCCATGCACCGGATGCTGGGGCATAGGCGGGATTTGCCGCAGATGCGGGCGTGGGCCGATAGCCTGTTTCGGCGGCGGCCTTTGCTTACTCTGGACGGCTATGATATGCAAAGCGAATTTGGGCTGCCAACGGATGGTTGAAGGTGGCTCGTTCGTGGTCGGCCGATCGGGGGCGCCGAGGCTGACGCTCATTCTCGGGCTTCGCCCTCCGAGGCCACTCCGACCCGCCCGTCCTTCGGACGGGCACCCGGGTCGGGTGGAATCCGCTTTCAGCCTCGGCGCCCCCCGATCGGCCTTAGTACAAGTTTCGATAGGATTATAAAAAACGGACTTCGAACTATGATCAACTCTTATTTAGATAAAGGTAGACGATGAATCAATCCGAACGACCCAATATTCTCTGGCTGTCGTTGGAAGACACCAGTCCCCGTTTTGGCTGCTACGGCGACGAAGTGGCGCGGACTCCCAATATCGACCGGCTGGCTGACCAGGGGTGCCGTTATCCCAATGCTTTTTCAACAGCGGGTGTCTGTGCTCCTAGTCGGGCGGCCATTATCACGGGTATGTACCAAAGCGCTATTGGCGCCCAGCATATGCGCACGGCCCACACCAACGAGCACGCCCCAGAAATGCCCACGCCCTACGAGGCGGTGCCACCGGCCTATGTCAAATGCTTTCCCGAATATCTGCGCCGGGCCGGTTATTGCTGCACCAATAATACCAAGACCGACTACCAATTTGCCCCGCCGTTGACGGCGTGGGACCAATTGAGCGAATCAGCGCACTGGCGCAATCGGCCCGAGGGGACGCCTTTTTTTGCAGTTTTTAACCGCACGGTCACGCACGAAAGCGGCATGTGGCCCGAAAAGCGGCCGCAGGTGGAGACCGACCCCGATTCTGTGACGCTGCCGCCGTATTTGCCCGATACGCCCAAGGCGCGGCTGGCTCTGGCCCGGCACTACGACAATCTGGCCGACAACGACCGCTGGGTCGGCCAAATGTTGGGGCAACTGGAAGAGGACGGTCTGGCCGACAATACCATTGTCTTTATCTGGAGCGACCACGGCGAGGGGTTGCCCCGGGCCAAGCGCTGGCCCTACGATGCGGGTATTCGGGTGCCGTGTATTGTGCGCTGGCCTGGGCAATTGGAGGCCGGCGGTGTTGATGAGCGGTTGGTTAGCATGGTGGATCTGGGGCCAACGGTATTATCGCTGGCGGGGGTGGATATTCCCGGCCATATGCAGGGGCAGCCTTTTGTCGGCCCGGCGGCCCGGGAGCGAGATTACGTATTTGCTTTGCGCGACCGCTACGATGAATCGTACGATATGATGCGGGCGGTGCGAGATGAGCGCTATAAATACATCCGCAATTTTATGCCGGAAAATCCCTATTTACTGTGGATTCCCTATCGCAACCGGCACCCCATTTTAGAGGAAATGTGGCGGCTGCATCTGGAGGACGCGCTGGAGGGGCCGCAACAGGTGATGTTCCAGCCGCGGCCGGTGGAGGAATTGTACGATACGGAAGCCGATCCGTTTGAATTGGATAATCTGGCCGCCGATCCGCAACAAGCGGAGACGTTAGAGCGTTTGCGTGGGGCGTTGGCCACCTGGCGTCTGGAGGCCGATACCTGGGGCGATGTACCCGAGGATCAGATGGTTTTCAGTATGTGGCAGGGGAAGCAGCAGCCGCAGACCGGGGTGCCGGTATTTATCCCCATTAGCGCCGAAAATCCGGGCCAGGAGGCGGCGCCCCAGGGTGGTGCGTTGGCCGGTCCGGCGATGATACAGCTGTACTGCGGCACCCAGGGAGCTTCTATGGCGTACCAACTGCCCGGCGACACGAGCTGGCGATTGTACTGCGACCCCATTCGTTTGCCCCAGGGCGAAACGACCCTGCGCGCCCGGGCGATTCGCATTGGCTACAAAGAGAGCGAGCAGGTCGAGGCGACTTTTGTCGTGGGGCATTGATAGCAATTTGATGCGAAGACGCCTGAATGTGCGGCGGGTGGCTCTTGGCTACAGGCGAGAAACATCCGGCCAATTTGAAGTTAATCTGCTATGATCCGTTTGGCGTGGAGGTAAGACGATGAAATTGTGGATGGATGTAATGCGCGATCTGGAAAGCGTGATGAACGACCACGAGCGGACTCTCGACGCCTGGGCCGCCGGTGGGGTCGATGGCGTTGTTTTTGGGCCGCCGGTTTTTGGCACCGCCAAGCTGTACAAAGATGCCCAGGCCGCCCCCAGTGGCGAATTGGTGGCCGAAGCCTTCGACCCCAACCCGGCGGTATACCAGCGGCTAGGCGTGGAGGCGCCCCCGCCCCCCGAGCACAAATTGTCCCACAAGCGAGCCCTGTTGGAAAAGACGATGGTGGCGGCCAAAGATCGCGGCATGCAGGTCTATATTATGTACGCCGACAGTGGTGCCGGGCCGGGGGGCGAGGGGTACTATCTGCACGACGACAAGACCGTAGCGGCTCGGGTGGCGCGGATGGTCGATACCCTGGAGCATTTCCCCATGGCCGACGGGGCGGTGATGGACGGCCCCGAATGGGGCTACGAGATGGCGCCGCACCATATGAATTACCGTTCCTATTTTTTCAATGATTTACCCCCTGAACTAGCGCCGATGGCGGCCGATTTGGGCTACGATTACGGGGCTATGGCGGCGGCTAAAGACCGCTTATACGATTTATTCCACAATTTCGATCCGGCCCAGGTGCGGCTGCACGCCCGGGGCGGTTTGGTGGGGACCTACCAATTATTCGGTTCCGATCCCGATTTAATGGCCTGGTTGTCCTTTCGGGTAGAGTCGCTGACGCGTTATTTTCGCCGTATTAGAGAAGGCCTGGCCGCCGAACTTGACCGTCCAGTGAGGTTGGGCTGTGGGCCGCGCTCGGCTGCCTTCGCGCCGCTGTGCGGCTACGATTTTGCCCAATTGGCCGAATTCATGGATTTCCTCATGCCCAAGCACTATTTCTTTCACCGCGGCTTCGACGGTTTTATTGGCACTGTATACCGCTATAGCCAGACCCTGCGGCAGTGGAATCCGGGCCTGAGTGTGGCCGAGACGCTGGATATTGTCCAGGCCTTGTTCGGCATTGTCTTGCCGGGGGTGGAGGAGGAGGTCGATTTTGAATCGGCCCTCAGTCCTGAATTTTTCCAGCAGGTGGTCACCCTGGAGACCAAGCGGGCGCTGGCGGCGGTAGACGATCCCGAGCGCATTGTGCCCTGGCTCGATACAGGGCGCTTCCCCCACGACGGCGACCCGATGTCGTCGCGCGATTTGCAGATGCTGCTCGACACCGCCGAGGCGGCTGGGTTGCGGCGTTTTAACTACCACCACCAGGGCAATTTAAGCGATGGCGAGTGGGTCGTGATAAGCGATAAATGCGGCCAGCGCTGGGATCCGCTGGAAAGCGACTGGGCCCCGCCCGACGAGCTGGTATTATAAACAGCGTTTTGTGCTTCGTGCGGTGTTTTTTTCGCCATTAGCGCGGCGGCGTTGAAGGCGATGCGCGGGAGCTCCTGTAGTGCTCTATCGGTCGGGTAGGGGATAGGTTTTTTAGGCCGGATTTATACCGAATTTCAAGGGTAGGCTAAAGTACTCTTAGGCGATCTCTCAATATCCGTTAAAAATAATCACTATTGACTTGAGCCTTATCAGTTTATATTGATTGTTCTTTCTGTTATATTGTTTGTCATGTTCTTGGATAAATTGATCTATTGAAAAAAGGTGCGCGCATATGATTTCCGGATACGGACGTGCGGTATTGACTGTCGGCAGCCTGTTAGGGCTGATCCTGTCGACCATTGACCTGCCTCGAGCCTGGGCCCAGGCAGGACACAGTGTAACCGGCAGTCAGGTGGTCATTAGCGGGGCCAATCACTGGCGCAATTGGACGTTCCCCGATGGGACGTTGCTTATTTCCCCCACCGGCGAGGTGCAGCCCCAAAGTCTGGAAAAGAATACCAACGCTGTATTCGATATTGTCGAATATCTGCGTTTTAACCCGCCCGCTTCCCTTGGCGGCAAGGACCCGGAGGAAATCGTCCTGGCCGATGCTTTGCAGGGCGGCTCCAACATCGGCGACTTGGTCAATATTGTCGACGGCGATATGGAGACCTACTGGCAGCCCGAGACCTTTAGCGGCGACGGCGATCTGGCCTCGCAATGGTGGATGGTGGTAGATCTGGGGCGGTTGGTATTCGCCAAGGAGTTGGTCATCCGCTTTGCCGAAGACGGCGACCCTTTTCTGTTGTTCGACGTGCTGATCTCCGACGGTCTCAAACCGACTCGTTTTCAAAACAGCGATACCCCCGCTTACAAGACGGTATTGCGCACCCTTAGTCCCAATAAGAGTCAGCGGGTTTTTACCATTGATCTGACCAAGGACCAAGCCCTGGTAGAGGCCGCTCCGGTGCGTTTTGTGCAGATATTGGTCACGGGTACCGATGGGGCCCTGGGAACGGAAGTATCGCTGGAAGAATACGACCTGCTCGACGATGCTAATCGCGGCGACATTCAGTATTTTAAGCGCCAGCCCGACGGCCGCGAAGTGCCCGTGCGCCTCGACCAGTTCGAGCTTTTGGACGAAACGCGACAGGGCAGTATTCGCTACTACCGCCAGGAAGTGCCCCGACTGGCCGAATTAGAGGTATTGAATGAAGGCGATGAACTCATCGCCGGCATCCTCGCCCGGGGCGGCGTTATTTCCACCACTACCAGCCAGCCGCTGGCCCTGCGTAAATTTATCGACGGCGACCTGACCAGCTTCAACCGCGTTTTTTACGGGGTCTCCTCGGCCGTGGCCGAGCCCGAATTGGAGGTATTGTTCGATCTGGGCTCCTTTTACTGGATAGACGCCTATCGCGTCGCCTTTAACCGCTTTTTTCCCAGCTATAGGATAGATTTTTCCGACGGTTCGCTGGCCCCCGACGGCAGCATTCGCTGGCAGACTCTGGTCTCCCAGGAGCCAGACCGCCCCCAAGGGGCCTTTGAAGGGGCCGAATTTGAGCCCGTCAAGGCGCGCTTTGGGCGCTTTCAGTGGACTCTGGACCCGGTCGGGGCGCGTGCCGCCGATATTTCCGAATTGCAGTTCTACGGCCAGGGTTTCCAGCCGGAAGTATCGATGACTTCCGACTTGATCCGCCTGGGCGGCAGCCGCAATCTGCTGTCTATAGAGTGGGACGCCAATACCCCGCCGGGCACCGAAGTGCGGATACAGACCCGCACCGGCAACGAATTGGGCGAGAATCTGACCTATTTCAACAAAGACGGCACCCAGGTCACCGAGGAGCAATACGGCAAGTTGCTCTCCATCTTCAAGGGCGATATTATCGCCGAGGAGGTGCCCGGCGGCGACTGGAGCGATTTTAGCGAACCGTACGAGAATGCGGAGGGCAGCCCAGTCAATTCGCCCTCGCCGCGGGAATTCCTCGAAGTGCGGGCGACGTTGGTGTCGGAGGATGCAGAGATCAGCCCCTCACTGCGCTCGGTGCGGCTCAATTTCTCCAGTCCGGTGGCGCAGAATCTGTTGGGCGAGATATCGCCGGTATTGGTCGACCAGTTAGGGGTGAAGAATCCCTTTTCCTTTTTCGTGCGGCCTCAATTCACCGCTACCGATCCGGGTTTTGACGAATTATTGCTCGTGGCTCCCTCCAATATGGAGCTTTCTCTGATGGGGCTATTCGGCGCTGGCGAAGGGGATTTTGGCGAGGGGGACGGCGCTCTGCCCGCCCTGGAGAATGTCGAAATAGTCCCTACAGGCTCTGATTCGCTGCATGTGCGTTTTGGTGAAATAGTCCCCCAAGGGGCCATTGATGTGCTGCGGTTGGATTTTGAGACTTCGCTGTTTGTCACCGGCGCCGTGCTGCGGGCCTCCCTGCGCCACAGTGGCCAGGAAGGGGGCGGTTCCTGGCAGCGGGTAGATCCGGGCGATGCGCTGCCGCAAATAATCAGCAATACCACCACCCTAGTGTCGTCGATTAAACAAAAATCCCTGCTCACCGATATCGAGGTCAGCCCCGCTTTTTCGCCCAACGGCGACGGCATTAACGACCAAGCTCTGTTCGCTTTTAAAGTGGTGCGGGTGGGGGACGATAGTCCGGTGGAAGTCTCGGTCCACGATTTAAACGGCCGCCGGGTGCGCCTCATTGCCGAACAACGGCCTTTGAGCACGGGCCTATACGAGATTGGCTGGGATGGCCGCGACGAACACGGCAATACGGTGCCGCCGGGTTTGTACTTCGTCCAGTTGAGTATCGATACGGATACCGACGGGGCCAATGTCAAGGATGGAACGGTATTGCGCACAGTGGCGGTCAGTTATTGAGCGCTGAACCCTATTAGTACAGAGAAACCCCCTGGAGGCTCTACTGGCTTCCAGGGGGTTTTTGTATCTGGACGTTTCTCAGGCCGACAGGTCGGGCAGTTCAATGGCGACTTCGCGGCCCTGTTGAGAGGATTGGTAGAGGGCGTCGAAAATGGCGTTGGTATAGAGAAAGGTATCGGCTGGCACCGGTGAGGGGGCGCCCGTCTGGATGGCCTCGACGAATTGGCCCACGGCGTAGGGGACTTCCGTGCTGCCGGGGGGCAGCTCGGTCGGCGTGCAGTCGGCCAAATCGGCGTAGCCGCCCTGGCGCAGGCGCAATTTGGCGTCGGGCCCAAAGGGGCGCAGTTCCACGGCGCCCTGGCGGCCGGCCAGGCGCACCTGCCACTGCTCGTCGAAATCGATGGCCCAGGCGTGGGCGAAAAAAAGGCTGATGCCCCCTTCCAAGCGGACGAAAGCCGTACCGAAATCCTCCACCGAAAAAAGGGCCGGGTCCCAATTGCCGTCGGTGGCGTGGCCAAAAATATTGGCTGCTGTCCCCGAGGCGGTCAGCGGGCGCGGGTGCCCCAGCATGTACAGAGCCGCATCGAGGGTGTAGACGCCGTTGTCCATAAGGGCGCCACCGCCGGCCATATCGCGCTGGATAAAACTGCGCCCGGGGATGCCCCGGTGTTGCCAGCCAATGGCCTCGGCGTAGTAGATGGGGCCCAGATCGCCGCGGGCAATGGCCTGGCGGGCGGCGAGAATTTCGGGCATAAAGCGCCATTTCATCTCCACCATCAACAGGCCTTTGGCCCCTTGTGCCGCCCGGGCCATGGCCGCCGCATCGTCGAGAGTGGCGGCCAGTGGTTTTTCGACCAAGACGTGCTTGCCGGCTTCCAGGGCCGCAATGGTGGGGGCGCGGTGGGCCTGGTTAAAGGTGCAGACACTGACCGCGTCCACCGCCTCCAGCGCCAACAGGTCGCGGTAATCGGTAAAGACGTGCTCGACGCCCCATTCGGCGGCGGCGTCCCGAGCCCGTTGCGGGTCGATATCGGCCACGGCGACAATGCGGGCCTGATCGGGCATATTTTGGTAGCCCTGGACGTGGGCGCGGGAAATGCCGCCGGTGCCGATAATGCCAATGCCAAGAGTCATAGCCGTTTCTCCTAGCGGTTGAAGTCGTAGTCCATCAATTCGTCGGTGCCCTGCCAAACAATGCCGTTGTGGCCCAGGGCGCGGGCCTCGCTGACAATGCGGTCGATGGTTGGGCGCGGCCAGCCTTCGCCGTGGATGATGGGATAGGAGGGGATGTCGGGCGGCAGGTAGAGCTTGGCTTTGGTGAGGTCGCGCAGGACTAGATCGGCGGTGGGGATGCGGTAGGCCAGGGTCGCTGGTTCGTCGGCTCCGTAGGCCGCCACGGTTGCGGGCAGCTCCATGCCGTCGTAGCCGGTGACGCGGTAGACCAGTTGCAGGGCGTCCTCTTCGCTGAGATTGGGTATTTCGCTTTGCAGAAAACGGGCCCATTCAATAAAGGTATTGCAGATAAAGGCCGAAATATGCGATACCAGGGGGCTGGCGAAGTCGGCCATTTGGCCCCAGCGGCGGTAGTCGTGTCCGGCGGTGAGGGCCATGGAAGCGGGGTAGGTATCGGTGCCAAAGGCCACGCCCGGGGCCGCCGCTTGGACTGCGGCGCGAAAACGGGCCAGATTGCGGACCACCAAATCGCAGCGGAAGCGGATCCAATCGAGGACGCCGGCTTCCAGGCCCAGGGCGTGGATGACGTCGAAGAAGCCCAGCCCCAGTCGCACCACTTGGCCCAACCGGGCGCCGTCGAGTTGGCGCAGTCCCTGGCGGGCGTTTTTGAGGGCGGTGACCATGGCTTCCATATCGTAGCCCATTTCGGCGGCGGCTTGGTTACAGGAGGAGCAGGTGCAGCCGAACAGCCCCAGCGGGAAGCTGCCCATGGGATAGCGGAAATGGGTGATATCGAGGGCGTCGAGGCCGTATTGGCTGGCCCAGTGGACGCAGACGGCTTCCATCCAATCCTGGACATCGGCCCGGGAGGGGCAGAACATAAGGCGGCGGATGGTCCAGGCGCCGCCGTAGGTCCAGACTTTGAGGTCGAGTTTTTTCAGTTGTTCGACGGCGTCGATGAATTTGCCCTCGTCTCCTTGGGCGCTGACTCCGGGGCCGCACAGGGCTTGGGCCTGGGGGTATTCTTGCGGGTCAACCGGGCGGCCGTCGAAATGGCGCAGGATCAGTTGGGCCAATTCCTTGTCGTCGGGGGTGCGGCCTTTATAGGGACTTAGGGCCAGCAATTGGTCCGGCAACTGACCGCCATAGGAAAGGACGACAGTATTGAGGCCAATTTCGTCGCGCAGACGCTGAGGGTAATCGGGGTAGTTGAGTACTTGGTCGGTGGTTAGGTAGATGCCGGTGAGCCATGGGGACGCGGTCATAGCGGTTGGGATCCTTTGCGGCCTGGAGTACGGGGTTTGGGGGACGACCGCTACCGTCGTATCATAAGACGGCCAAGCAGCGGTCGATGAACGGCTTACAAATAAATGAAACAAAGCCCCCGCTTCCAAGGCGGCGGCCTTTTTTACCGGATGGACCTGCTATGCAACGACCCAATATCGTCTTTATTTTCGCCGATCAGATGCGCGCCCAGGCCACTGGGTACGCCGGTGACCCCAATGTTCAGACGCCGTATCTGGACCGCCTGGCCGGGCACAGTCTCAATTTGACCAATGCGGTGGCCAATTGTCCGGTATGCACGCCGTACCGGGCCTGTCTGCTCACTGGTCAGTATCCGCTGAGGCACGGTCTGTTCCTCAACGATTTATGTCTGCCCGACAACGGCCACGGCCTGGGACAGGAATTGGGTCGGGGCGGCTACGATACCGCCTGGATTGGCAAGTGGCACCTCGACGGCCACGGTCGCAGCGCGCCAATTCCGTCGCAGCGGCGCCAGGGCTTTGATTATTGGAAAGTGCTTGAATGTACCCACAACTACAATAATTCGCAGTATTACGCCGGCAACGATACCCTGCCGCGCTGGTGGGACGGCTACGACGCCTACGCCCAGACCGAGGACGCCGTCGGCTATATCGAAGGGCGGGGTACGGCGGACGGGCCATTTGCGCTCTTTTTGTCGCTGGGCACTCCGCATGATCCCTACGATACGGCGCCGGCGGATTTGCAGGCGCTGTATCCGGGCGACAAACTGCACTTGCGCGATAATGTGGCGCCGCATCGCCAGGCTTTGGCGCGGCAGCAGCTCAGCGGTTATTACGCCCATATTACGGCTATTGATCGTTGTGTAGAGCGTCTGGACCGGGCGGTGGCGGCAGCGGGGCTGGTCGATGACACTATTTTCGTTTTTACCGGGGACCACGGCGATATGCTCGAATCGCAGTGGCAAGGCGGCGACAGCCAGCGCGGGGTGCGCAAGCAGGTGCCCTACGACGAATCGGTCTGCGTGCCCTTTTTGTTGCGCTATCCGGCCCGTTTTGGTCTGGGTGGCCGGGTCGTGCCCGAGCCGTTGGCGACGCCGGATATTATGCCGACTTTGCTGGGCTTGTGCGGGTTGGCCGTCCCGGATTTGGTGCAGGGGGAGGATATGGGAGTGGTGCTGGATGAGAGTGGGAAACTGGAGCGCAGCGGCGTATTGATCGCCTGTTATCACCCCTTTGCCGACTGGCGCACGGGCCGGGGCGGGCGGCCTTATCGCGGTATTCGCACCCAGCGTTATACGTTCGTTCGCGATTGCAATGGGCCGTGGCTGCTGTTTGATAATAGTGAAGAGCCATTCCAGCTGGACAATTTGGTCAATCAGGAGGCTATGGTCCAGGTGCAGCAGAGCCTGGACGGGGAGTTGGCTGCTATGCTGGAGGCGCAGGGGGACGCCTTTGAGACGCCGGCGGAGTTGCGTCAGCGCTGGGGGTATGTGGTTAACGATCAGGAGTGTATACCCTACCGGTAGGACGGGGCGCAAGGCCGTTTTCTACTGTCCGAGTATTTGCTCGCCCCAAGGGACTCAATTAACGGTGTACGTGGACGCCTGAAAATGTCTATCAAACCGGGGAAAGTCCACGTGTAAAAAGACATTTCTTCAAAAAGAGGGGAAAGTATGAAACTAGCTGAGCTCAATTGGCCCGACCTGGAAAAAGTCTCGCGTGATACAGTGGTGATTTTCCCCATCGCCGCTTTGGAGCAGCACGGCCCTCATTTGCCCTTTATCACCGATACGGCCGAGGTCACGGCTATTGTCGAGCGGCTCGATGGGGCTATCCCGGATCGGGTGCTGTGTCTGCCGACGCAGTGGCTGGGCTATTCGCCGCACCATATGCGCTTTAAGGGGACGGTGACGGCCCGTTCGGAGACGCATATAAATATGATCGTCGAGACGGTGGCCAGCATGGTTAGCGCCGATTTTGGGCGTATCCTGATCGTCAACGGCCACGGCGGCAATATGGCCAATATGAACGTGGCCCTGCAAAAATTGTTGGAGCAATGCCCCCAGGCCAAGGTGTGGGGCACCTCTTGGTTTATGTACGATGAGGTTGGAGCCATTCGGGAGGCTGGGCCCGACGGTTGGGGCCACGCCGGCGAAATGGAGACTTCGGTGATGATGGCTATTCATCCCGAATTGGTGCAGATCGACCGGCTGCAAAAGGACGGTCATCCGCTGCCGTCCGAGCTAGCCGGGCAGGTGGCCCGTTATCGCATGATGGAGGATTCGACCGATAGGGGGGTATACGGCGATCCCACTTTTGGTACGGCAGCCAAGGGCGAAGGCATGGTGCAGGCCGCTGTCGATGTGCTGGTGCGTATTGTCGGCGATATTGAGCAGGGGCGTCTGTAGGGCGCTATGGGGCAGGGCGCCACAACTGCCACCAGAGGCGCTGCGTGTTGGGGCGCTGCGCTAAATAGGCCGCAATTTCGTCTTGCGTCCGATAGGTGAAATCCTCTGCCCGCACACTGGTGCGGCTGTCGAATACGTTGAGATAGTGGAGGGCGGGCAATTTTTCCAGGGCTGTGGTGTTTTTCAGAGCGTGGCAGTCGCGCAGGTTGAGATGGCGGAGGTTGGGCAGGTTGGCCAGGGAGGCGATGCTGGGCAGTTTTTCGCAATAACGCAGGTCGAGATATTGCAGGTTTTCCAGATGCGCCAGGCCATCGATATTGACCAGCTGGCCGCAGTAGCGCAGAGTGAGGTGGGTGAGGTCTGTAAGGGCGGCCAGGCCGTCTAGGTTCTGCAGGTTTTTGCAGTAGCGCAGATCGAGCCGTTCGAGGCGGGTCAGGCGTTTCAGGGCGTCCAGATGGGGCAGCAGGACGCAACCGCTCAGGTGCAGTCGGCGCAATGCTGTCAGCCCAGACAGGCCGTCTATATGCTGCAGCTCGCGGCAATTGCGCAGGTCCAGGTAGACCAGGCCTGTGGAGGCTTCCAGACCGTCTAGGTTTTGTAGGGCGTAGGCGTGGCGCAGGTCCAAGTAGGTCAGGCCACTCAGTCTAGCCAGGGGTTGCAGGCTGGTCAGGGTCGAGCAACTTTTCAAATTGAGCCTTTGCAGCCGGGTGAGTCCAGCCAGGCCGTCGATATTTTCCAATTTCCAGCAATTGGTCAGTTCGAGGCGCTCCAGGCCGGTCAGGGAGGCCAGGCCGTCTAGGCTGCGCAGTTCGAGGTGCTGGTTCAGGTCTAACGCGGTGATATGGGGGAAGCGGGCGAATTCGGCGGCGCGCTGCTGTAGGAAATGCAGGTTGGGGTCGGGGGCGGGCAATTGGCGCAGCCGGAAGCCCGTCGACAAATACCAGGCCGGGTGCTCGGGAGGAGGTAGTACAGGGTAGATGCGGCTGGGGGCGGGCCAAGAGACGATGCGGTCGCTGGCCCTTTGGAGGGCGGTATGGCGTGTCGAGCAGGCGGGCCAGTGTTCGAATAATTTGACCAGCGTCCACCAGGCCCGGCGACTGGGGAGGGCATTGAGCAGGGCCTGCAGGCGCGCTTCTCTGTTATCCACCCGGCGGCCTATCCTGAAAAACCGGGCGTGCCCCGGGCTCGGCCCGGCTTTTGGTCCAATTCCATGGTGGCCTCTTGGCTTGCTGCCGGCTCGGTCTCCTGGGCCCAGCGGTCGAGGCCCAGTAAGCGGCGGCCCAAAGGCGTCAGCGCTGCAGTGGTACCGTGCTGCCTTTCCCAATCGCGCGGATCGCCGGGGAAGGGGGTGCCCTGGGGTGCGGTGCGGTGCAGCCAGGCGTCAATGCGCCACTGGCGGGCTTGCTCGTTGTGCTCTTGGGCCGGGGCCATCGACAGGTACTGAGCCAGGCGTGGTTGGTCCGAGGTATTGGGGCTGACGCCGTGGGGCAATTGGCTGTTCCAAATGAGTAGATCGCCGGCCTGCATGGACAGGGTCTCGACGTTTAAGCCGGTGAGGTCGGGTTTGTGCGGATCGCGGTCGGCCGGTTGGCTTTTAATCCATTCGGGCAGGCGTTTGGGCATGCCGGGGACGCACTGGAAACCGCCCTGGCCCGGCGGCGTATCGGTCAGGCTTAAAATGCCCTGCACGTCGAAGGGCAGGGGATCGAGCGAGGTATCGATATCCCAGTGGATAAAACCGGCGAAATCAAAACCGGGCCGGTTGGGCACATTGAGATTGCAGCGGTCAATGCTGACCCACAGCTTGTCGCTGCCCCAGATATCGGCGAAGGCGCCGTGGATGCGGGGCAATTGGCGGTTGGCCCACAGGGCCGGGTGGTGGTACATCTCGACCATGCCGGAGCCGTTGAGTTCGACCATGCCGTTGGCTCGCTCGGCGCGGCGGTACCAGGTGGTCGGCTCGTTGGGGTCCATTTCCTGGAAGGCCCAGATGGCGTCTGTAAGGGCCTGCAGGTTTTCGGGTGGGGCCGCCTGGGGGACGATGATATAGCCGAATTCGTCGAAAAAGGCGCGGTCGGCCGGGCTCAATACGCGCAAGGACCTGTCGACCGGAGTTTCGTTGCCCGACATTAGCCCCACCAGGTTTCCCCTTCTACCAGATGGGCCTGGGTGACGTCCGGATTCAGATCGGTGCCGAGACCCGGTTTGTCGGTGATCCGCAGCTGGCCGTTTTCTATATAGGGCCCGTCGAGGATCAGCAATTCGTCCATCCAGTCGCCTTTCCCGGTGACTGTTTCGCAGGCGATGAAGTCGCGAATGGATCCGGCCCATTGGCAGGTGGCCCAGGTATTGAGCTGACTGCCGGTATTGTGCGTGGCAATCGGTACGCCCCATACTTCGGCCATATCGGCGATGCGCTTGTTTTCCAAAAAGCCGCCGCTGTTGCGCAGGTCCGGGTGCAGGATATCGCATCCCTGGTGGACGATGAAATCGGCAAATTCGTGTCGCCGCCACAGATTTTCGCCCGTGCAGATGGGCACCGAGGAGCTGGCGGTAAGGCGTTTCCAGCTCTCTGAATGATTGACTATCATGGCGTCCTCCAGCCATAGCGGCTTGATGGGGGCCACCGCCTCGGCAATTTGGATGGCGGTGCGGACGTCGTATTCCCAGTGGCAGTGGACCATAATGTCGTGGTCCCAGCCCAGGGCCTCGCGGCAGTTGGCGAAGCCTTCTTCGATTTGCCGCAGTTCGCGGACGGTCAGCACCCGGTTGGCCAGATCGCGCCCGGCATCGGTTTCCGGTGTGGTATGGGCGAAGCCGAATTTGTGGCAGGTGATGCCGGCCGGGTCTTCCTTTACCTGTTGGGCCCATTCTTCGCACGAGGCCCGGTCGAGCAGGTCCCGAGGGCGGGCGTGGTCGTAGATTCGCACGGCGTCGCGGAATTTTCCGCCCAATAGCACGGTGGAGGGGACGCCGAGGATTTTCCCGGCCAAATCCCATAACGCCATCTCGATACCGCTGGCCGCCCGCATCAACGCGTGGGCCGAGCCGTCGGTGCGGCTGGAGCCGGCCCAACCGGTCCCTGGGTTTGGGTTTTGCCCCATCAGCGTGTAGAGCACATCGATTTCCAGTGGATCCCGGCCAATGAGGGACGGCTTGATCGCCTCGATCTGTTCCTTGACCCCGATACCTGGACTGCCGTAGGCCTCGCCGATTCCGTAGAGGCCGTCTTCGGCGATGACCTTTACCAGGGTGTAGCTGCGCGAGCCTTGCAGCAGCATGGTTTTAATGTCGAGGATTTTCTGGCGGCCTTTTTCGGTCGGGTCGAGGATTTGGGATGTGGCGGGCATGGAGTTTCCTTTGGGTTGTTGGGTGCTTTGGGGACGGTAAACCGGGGTGTATAATTGTTAGTGAGGGCGGTCGCGTCGCGCGTGGTAGGATACTTTGGAGGAATGATGTGCATCTTCCCACCTATGACCTTTTTGTCCGGAGCAAGGGTTGGTTAGGTAGCCATGATCTGATAATCTCGTGGTGCGCTGACCAAGCTTGCCATGAATTCTGGGCCCATTCCCGAACAATTGCCTTGTGCTCAGTTGTGGACTTGGCCATTGCAATATCTGCCGCTGTAACGGAACCCAGAGAAGCAGGTGGCTCTAGCCAGGTAAAGGCATGCTTGCGTTTTCCGGCCTCTAACATTGCAGCATTTGCATTTTTTGCAGTCAACTCGTGCTCAAGGAATAGGCAGAGCCTGATTAAGTGTACACCAACTGACTGTATGCTTTGACGATCAATTGAGCCGGGATGTTGTACTGCATATGTATCAACAGACAAACGATGCACGTCGAAATACGTGGCATCGCTGTATTGGCGAGCAAGAATCTCTCCATATGCCGACCAGCAACCAGGAGAGGACCTCATGTAACGGTGCGTTGGTCCTTCGATATCGGGAAAAGCGCCTCCACAACTAAAGCACTTAGATGTCTTCATCTTTGGGTTCTATATGCTGCCTAACGCTGGCACCGGCGGGGCGGCTCTGCCCCGTCCGACGGCCTACGAATGTTAAGTTTTATTGGCCTCAGTCTCTTTAAGTGATTTTGAAGGAAAATACCCATTTCGGCGGCATCTGATTCTGGCAACTTCGCCTCAGGAATACAGCGGTGTATAGTCTGCGGTTTGCCTTACGTTGTTCTCTCAAAGCTATCCATAGGTCTTGTTTTTAGCTGGCCGACAGACCAGTACACCAACATACCACATCAAATTAGGCCAATCAAGCCGCGAATATGAGTCGCCATGAGATCGAGACTTGCCTCTCGTCTAGCCCGAGAGGAGACAAACCGTATTTGAGTTAAGTCATATTGGTCAAAGGTAAATTTTTGGAGTATATTCCAAAAAATATCTTAAAATTTGGAGTATATTCCAATGATTGATTTATTCCGGGCTATCTATTATCGCCTTATCGACGAACTGGACGTAGCTCATTACCGGTATCTGTATGATACTTTCGAGGTCAACGCCCGGCTCGTCGGATTGGTCGGTCCGCGCGGGGTGGGTAAGACAACTCTGCTGCTGCAATTTATCCGCGACAAGGTCAAAGATCGGCAGAAGGCCTTTTACCTGTCGGCCGATCATATCTATTTCAACAAGATCACGCTATTTGAATTCGTCCAGGAATTGTATGAGACCGACGCGGTCGAATTGATTTTTATCGATGAGATCCACAAATACAAGAACTGGAATCAGGAACTGAAGAATATCTACGACGCCTTTCCCCGGATCAAAGTCGTGTTTTCGGGTAGTTCGAATATTGATCTGGTAGAAGGCACCCACGACCTATCGCGTCGGGCCGTACTCTATTATATGCGCGGCCTGTCTTTCCGTGAATATTTGAACTTTACCACCAACAGCAAGCACGACCCCGTCTCCCTGAACGATTTGATGGGTGGGCATGTGGAGCTGGCTGCTCAGTGGGCTCGAATACCCCGACTGCGGGGTCATTTTTCAAGCTATCTGCAGGAAGGGTATTACCCCTTTGTCTTTGAGCCGGGTGGGCATTTTTACAGCAAACTCGGTCAGGTGATAGATAAGACCGTCTTTGAGGATATCGCCCATTTCTACAACCTGAAAACGGCGAATCTCATTTATTTCAAGAAGATTCTCTATTTCTTGACGACCATACCACCGGGGCGCCTCAATATCCATAATTTGGCCAATAATCTGGGCATCGATGATAAAACCACGGCGCATTATATCCGCATTTTACAGGCCACGGGTTTAACACGTTTGCTCTTTGCCGATCAGCGGGGTAGCCGCTTGTTGCGCAAGCCGGAAAAAGCCTACCTCAATAATACGACTTTATTGCACGCTGTCGGCCATGACTTGGGGCAGGCGCCCGATATTGGCGCCGTGCGGGAGCTATTCTTCCTAAGTGCGGTAGAAGATGCTGGCCAGCATGCATTTTATAGTCGTGACGCCGGCGATTTCAGGGTGGGGGATTGGCTGTTTGAAGTGGGGGGGCCGCAGAAAACGCGTCATCAGGTAAAGCATCGGGAAAATGCTTTTGTGGTCAAAGACGGCGTATTGCAAGGGGGGCGTAGCACAATCCCCCTGCATGCGTTTGGTTTTTTGTATTAGAGCAATTTGTCGCTCTATTTGTTGGCGGCCGCCTCTTCCAAGCGCTCTGCCAACCAAATCTTGATAATCGATTGACGTGTGACGCCGACCCGGCTTGCTTCTTTATCGAGTGATTCAATCATCCAGATAGGGCAGTCTAGGTTAATGCGCTTTTGTGCTTGGTTGGGCCGTCTGGCAGTCGATAGGTCTAGATCGTCAATGATATCGACTTCGCCATCGTCAAATTTCTTGTCGAATGCTTTAGCCTTCATATAGTGCTACCTCCGCTTTCCGCGCTCTTCGGACTGAGATGATGCGTATCACCTCGTTACGGTAGGTGATAACAGCCGACCAGACCTTGCCTTCGATTGACCCGATCACCAATGAACGAGGCTCATCGATGGACCTGGCCTGGATTTCAACTAAATCTGTATCAGCCCAAAGCAATTGAGCTTCGACAAAATCGATGCCGTGCTTATTGAAATTCGCCCAACTCTTTTTGTCATCAAATTCGAACGAGTGCATAGGTATATAAATTATACCTTAATTATACCATTTTCACAATGAATAGCCGGTCCTTCGCATCAGCAATGGGGCCGAGGCGATTTAGTTATTACCGCCAATTCTGGTCCCTCATCTTGATTTTCACGGTCGCCCAGCACTCATTGAGAACCACCGTCTCCCAGCACGGACGGGCGTTTCCAGTACAGAGGTCCATGTGGCAACGGTAGCTACAATTGCCGATGAGGAAACCAGTCGCCAAGGAGTCTGTGAACACCATATTGCTGGCCTTTCCCACAAGTGAGTAGAGCCTCGGCGGCTCTCCTTCGACATCGACGTCCTGCACGATGAGGTCAAAGCCAATCAGAGTACTTGGCCCCATCTGGCTCGTGTTGCTGAGTCCCGGGCCCTCGTGGTTGAATTCATCCCATGCCGTTAGGGCAAATTCGGCCGCCCACCCGCTGGGGGTATGGAAACCGTCCGAGTCGCCCCAAGGAGGATGTCGAACAAAGTCCGGTTCTTCGGGGTGGTCAAGAGTCAAGCCGTTGCTGTCCCTAGGGCGGACAAAATATCGCTGCGCTGGAAACATGGTGAGAATAGATCGGGCGTACTGGATCAGATTTTCGTCGATGTCGTCTATATTCCCGAGTGCAGCTATGACCTCATCCCGTGGCCATGCGTCATAGCGCCCCCCAGAACGATTGCCGTCGACGACGATATAGATACCGTCCATGGATGTAACCACATCGTCCCGCACTTCGACCGCTATGTGCACGGGGAAGACCCCTGCCCAATCGGCCAAGGTGCCATCGTGTAGATCCGGTTGCTCTCCTTTGGGCCATTCATAGAAAGTGTATGGGGCCTCTCCATTTATCTGCCCCCAGGTCGGCGACACCATAGTCAGCAAAAGACTGAGTATGGCTGGCAACTCTCTCACTTGTGTCTCCTCATAGTAGGTGCCCGACTAGCAGCTGGAAAAATTCCAACGTGCCCTGTTCCCTGAGGACCGCCTTATCGAAAGGCAACCAAAAATTTGAGTTTTACCATTTGAACTGCCCCCCGTTTTCCCGGTAGTTGTCCCTCCAATACTGGATAATGCCCCGGGCGTCAAAGGGGGCCTTCTCGGTGTCGTCGTAGCGTTGGTCGTCACGGGCGGCGCCCTCCGGGGTGCGAATTTTGAAATAGTGGTTGCAGAAGGAATCGCCGACGCCCTTGCAATTGTCGCGGCGGAAGTAAATTTCGGGCATGGCGTTGTCGAAGATGATATGGTCGCAGTAGCAACTCATCATGCCGTAGGCGCGCAGGGTTTCGATGTAGACGCAGCGGGTGAAAAAGAACGTGATGTGTGATCTTTTTAGTTTTGGACCAGCTTGACGATTCAACGAAATATCACTATATATCCATGCAAATTGCAAAAAGGAATTAGCAATTTGCATGGATATATTGCCCGATTAGCAGAAAATGACCTGATGCGCGCCCTCGGGCGTTCGCCAGCCGTGGCCGTATTGGGGCCGCGGCAATGCGGCAAATCGACTCTAGCCCGGCAATACTTGCAAGGGACGCCTTCGGTCTACTTGGATTTGCAGGACCGCGCCGACCGCAACAAATTGGCCGAACCCGAGTTATTTTTTGAACGTCACCGACAGCATCTGGTCTGCCTGGATGAGATTCAGTTGTTGCCCGAATTTTTTCCGGCTTTGCGTTCGGAGATAGACCGCGATCGTCGGCCTGGGCGTTTTTTGGTGTTGGGCTCGGCTTCGCGGGATTTGCTGCGCCAGTCGAACGAGTCGCTGGCCGGGCGCATCGCCTATTTGGGGCTGACGCCTTTCCTGTGGTCCGAAGTGAGACAGTGGGTCGACTGGCAAAATCTTTGGATCCGGGGCGGTTTTCCCGATAGCCTGCTGGCCCGGGACGAGCGCGACAGTTTTGACTGGCGCCAGGATTTTATCCAGACTTTTTTAGAGCGCGATATCCCATCCCTGGGGCTTTCGATTCCGCTGCCCGTGATGATGCGATTGTGGCGTCTGCTGGCCCATTACCACGGCCAGATGGTGAACTACAGCAAATTGGCCGGAATTATGGATTTGTCCGTGCCCACATTAAAGAAGTACCTGGCCGTACTCGAGCAGACCTATATGGTGCGCCTGTTGCCGCCCTGCCAAACCAATCTCAAGAAACGGTTGAGCCGCTCGCCCAAAGTCTATATTCGGGACAGCGGCATATTGCACGCATTGCTCGAAATCGACGAGTACGACCAGGTATTGGGGCATCCCGCCGCCGGGCTTTCCTGGGAGGGCTTCGCTCTGGAGAATGTCATCGCGTCCATGCCGCGTTGGCGTCCTTCGTTCCTGCGCACCAGCAATGGAGCCGAGGTCGATTTAGTGATGGAGCGGGGTGCCCGGAAAATCGCCTTTGAATTCAAGCTTTCGAAAGCGCCCAAACCGTCCCGCGGATTCTTTGAATTGCTCGATGACCTGCGCCCCGAAAAAGCCTGGATTGTGGCGCCGGTCGACGAGGCCTATGGGTACCAGAAGGGCATTGGGGTCGCCAATCTTTCCCTCGATCCGCTTGATCGGGGATGAGCGAATGAATTGGCCCCTATTGAAACCTAGGAAATTCCATTCCACGACTTAGGAGATCCACCATGAAAATCGTAGCCCTGGACGGCTATACTCTGAATCCGGGCGACAATGCCTGGGACGAAATTGAAAAGTTGGGCGACCTGACCGTATACGAGCGCACCCCGGTCGAACAGACCGTAGAGCGGGCCCAGGGGGCCCAGGTGCTGCTGGTCAACAAAGCGCCCTTGAGCGCCGAAACGCTGGCGCAATTGCCCGATTTGCGCTTTGTCTCGGTGACGGCCACCGGCTACAATGTCGTCGATGTCGAAGCGGCCCGGAAGCACGATGTGGCGGTGTCCAATATTCCGGTATACGGCACCGATTCGGTGGCCCAGTACGCCATGGCGCTGTTGCTGGATATGTGCAATAGGCCCGCTCTGCACGACGCGGCGGTGCGTCAGGGGGGCTGGCAGCGATCGGGCAATTTCTCCTTCTGGGAAGCCCCGCTTATAGAGCTGGCCGGCAAAACCATGGGCTTGGTTGGCTTTGGCCGCATTGGCCAGCGGGTGGGCGAACTGGCCCACGCCTTTGGCATGGAGGTATGGGCCTATACCCCTTCTTCCAGGCCGGCTCCTGGATACCAACCCTTCGCCTTTAAAGGCATTGAGGAGATTTTCGCCGGCGCCGATGTGGTCAGTCTGCACTGTCCGCAGACGCCGGACAACGAGGGCTTTGTCAATGCCGGGCTGTTGGGGCAGATGAAGGCGGGGTCGATGTTTATCAATACCTCGCGCGGCGGTTTGGTCGATGAACAAGCCTTGCTTGAGGCGCTGCGCGCTGGGCGACCGGCAGCGGCGGCCACCGACGTGGCTTCGACCGAGCCCATCCAGTGGGACAATCCTTTGCTCAAAGCGCCCAATTTGCTCATTACCCCGCATATGGCCTGGGCTACTGTGGAAGCCAGGCAACGCCTGATGCAGATGACCGCCGAAAATGTGCGCGCTTTTCAGCAGGGGGCTCCCATCAACGTGGTCAACTGAAAGGGCGCGGAACTTTGCGGGGTGGCAACCGTTAGTACAAGGTTGAAGTGGGGATGGGGGAAGTGCTGGAATTTAACATTGGCCTTCCCGTGGTGTCTAATAGATCCACAAAATCGCTTTTGCCAAGTCGGTTGCGATTTGCTCTTTTATATTTGTACAGAAACGAGGCTATTGCGTGAGATTGCTTGTATTTTCCGTCCTGTTCGCCTGCTTTGGGCTGGCTTGTTCGTCCGATTCCGGCTCCGATAATGTGCTGGGGCCAGACTCCGAGCAGGAAGGTACGGGTGGGACTATCGCCACTTTTTCGTCTATTCAGAGCACTATTTTTACCCCCACTTGCGCCACCAGTGGCTGCCATGCCTCGGGGGGCAGTTTCCCCACCCTGGAGGCGGGGCAGGCGTACGAGAATATCGTCGGCGTGGCCAGCAGCCAAGAGATGGCGCTGATTGCAGCGGGCGATCCGGACAATAGTTATCTGTACCGCAAAATAACGGGTGCCAGCGGTATCGAGGGCCGTCGCATGCCGCGGGCGGGCGATCCGCTTGCCGACGAAGCGATCGCCGCGGTACGGGCTTGGATTGAAGCGGGGGCGCTCAATAATTGAGAAATGTATTAGCTAATCAAGACGGTCGGGCGGGGTGTGCCGATTCTCTCCTCGACCGCCTATTCACGGCCCAGGAGCTGAACCCGGAGGGACTGGAGTCGGTCCAGGGCGAAGCGCTGAGTCCGTTCCAGCGGGTGCTGTTGGTCATGGACGGCACCGTGACCCAAGTGCTGGAAGCCCATACCGGCGAGGCTATCGATATTCGCCGCCTGGATCAGGGCCGGCGGTCGCTGGAGGCGGAAGATCGCTGGTTGAAGGCGGGACCGGGCGAGGCGGTGATCGACCGAAAAGTATTATTGCAAGGGCAAAATACGGGTCGGCCATATGTCTACGCCACATCCACCATTGTCGTGGAGCGACTGCCTGCAGATGTGCAGCAAGGCCTTACCGAGCCGGGCTCGGGGCTGGGACGGCTGCTGGCGCGCAGTCGCTTGGAAACCTACCGCGAGCGCCTGTGGTACGGGGCCCAAGCCGAAGGGGCCGATCCCGAGGCTAGTCGGTGGCTGGAGGCCAACTTGCTGTTGAGTCGGACCTATCGCATTTTCTCCCAAGGTCGACCGCTCATGCTAATCAGCGAAAAATTCTCCGGCAGCGTTGACGCAACGGGGTCGGGACCCTAAGGTTGACCGGCCGTGCCGGTGCTTAGCAAGGAGAATAAGGCAATGAAAATCTCTTTCTTACTCGTGGTTGTGGCTTTGGCGGGATGGGCCTGTTCCGATTTGACTACGAGTACGGATATGGTCTTTGATTCGGATCCTGCCGAGCCGGTGACGTTTGCGGCTATCCAGGATAATATCTTTACGCCTTCCTGTGCTTTAAGCGGCTGTCATGGGGCCGATAATTTTTCCAATTCGCCGAATCTGGCGACGGGCCAGGCCTATGCCAATATTGTCGGCGTAGCCAGTCTGGGCGATCTGCAGGCGCCGCGGCGGCCGTTGATTGCGGCGGGCGATCCGGACAATAGCTATCTCTATCTCAAGCTTTTGGACGGGGCTGCGGTAGAAGGCGTTCGTATGCCCAACGGCGGGCCCTATTTGCCCGCAGACACCATTGCGATGGTGCGGGCCTGGATTGAAGCGGGTGCGCTCAATGATTAGAGGCGGTTGCAAAGCTCCATTTGGGCCTCGGGTGCAATACGGCACCCTGTCTCAGGAGATATAAATTATGCGCTGGCTTATCCCTTTCCTGGTTTGTCTGCCCTTGGCCGTCCAGGGCGGCGAATGGCACGTCGACAAAAAGGCCCAGGCCAATCGGGTCGAATTCACTTCCGAGGTGGTGACCTTCACTTTTTCGGGCAGCACCGATAAAATTGACGGCTTTGTCTACTGGGAGGGCGAGGAGCTTTTCGAGAATAAGGACCAGTTGCATTTTGAGGTGGATTTGGCCACGCTCGATACCGGTATTGGCAAGCGCGACCGCGATATGCGCCAGGTGTTGGGTACGGAAAAGTGGCCCAAGGCGGTGTACAAGGGCGAATTTGTCGAGCATACGGCCATGGATACCACGGTCGCCGCGTACCGGGTGAAGACCAAAGGAACCCTGGCCCTGCACGGGGTGGAACGGCCGCTGGAGGTGCCCGGTATAATCGTGATGGAGGAAGGCCGTTCCAAAGTGGAGGCCACCTTTACACTGCAGCTGGCCGACTACGATATTGAGGCGCCCTCTATTGCGGCTTTCGTCAAGGTGGGGCAGGAGATCGTCGTTGAAGTTTCGTTCTATCTCAAGCACGTAAAATAACGGCCCGTTGCAGGGACAGGAGGGATTGACCGTGAAAATTAGCGCCTTGTGGTTGGGGGCTTTGGGGGCCATTCTGGCGCCGGTTTTGGTGGCGGCGCAACCGTCGTGGCAGACCAGTGCGCCCACCGAGGTCCGGCTAGAGTTATTCCGTGCCCTCAAGACGGCCAATTATCCCACCACCGAAACGCTGGACCAGGGTGATTTCCACTACGAGATCGCGCACCGCTTTTTGCCTACGATCGATGAGGGCTACGAGGCCAATTTTGGTTTTGACGGACCGGCCAATATCCGCACCGCCCTCAGCTACGGGCTCAGCGATCGGTTGATGATGACCCTGGGGCGCAGCAGCGTGCTGGACAACCTCGATCTGCAACTGCAGTACCGCTGGCTGCAATTCCCCAGCGAGAGTAGGCCGCTGGCCGTGTCGCTCAACGGCGGCATCGCCTGGAATACGGATATTCCGGGCAATATCGACCGCGGCGCCGCCTCGGCCGACAATTTCCAGTACTACGGCCAATTGGTGGTCAATGCGCTGTTGCTGGACAAGAAGCTCGGTGTGGGGTTGGTGCCTTCATATCTGTACAATAGCACTATTTTCAGCGTCGATAAACAGTCTACGTTTACCTTGGGGACCTATGCGCAGTACTATTTCAACGATATGTGGGGCCTCTGGGTGGAATACAGTCCGACCCTGTCGGGCTACCAGGGCATCCTGATCCAAAACGAAGGGAAACGCTCGCACGATTCGCTGTCGTGGGGGCTGTCGCTGGATACAGGGGGGCATACCTTCTATATCTTCGCCACCAATAATACCCGCCTCAGTACAGCGCAATATTTAGTGGGGGCGCCCGACGACGCGGCGCCGGAGAACTGGCGATTGGGGTTTAGTATTACGCGGCATTTGTAGAGTTATTGAAATAACAAATAGATCAGGGCCGCAGCGGTTTAGCCGCTGCGGCCCTGATGTGTTCTGGTGTTTTTATTCGCAAAGTTGATTGATTTGTAGTCTCACCGATTGCCGTTGTTGCGCCTAATGGTCAATTTGAGCCAGTGCTGCTTCTATGCTGGCAATGGCTCCTCTTTCTGCCTGCAGGGCTTTGGAGATCAGATCACTGGCCTCGACGCGGTCACTCTGGGCAAATTCGCCCGCCTCTTCGGCCAACTGAAATACGAGTCCCAATTCACCTGCCGCCGCTGAAGCCTCGTTATAGTACGAGGCGGCCGTTTCGAGATCTGAAGCCGCAGACGGAAACAGGCCGATCAATTCCCGACAGTAATCCGCCGCGTATTTTCGGATGAACCGCAGCTCGTTAGCATTGTACCGAGAATCGGCAAAAAATCCCTCGCTTTTCGGGGAGCCCTGCTCTGGAATCGGGGCTCCGGATGCTATATCGTCCCGCCAGAGTTCGAGTGCGGCGAATCCACGGGCGTCCACGGGGTAGCCCCCCTCAGGCGGGAAGCGTGTAGCGTTGGCGAAGGCGACGGCATTCCGCAGGGCTTTGGCGTTGATCCTGGATGCATCGACTTTCTTGGTTGGATCGTAGACCACCACGCTGAGCTGGTCGTAGACGATCTCGTCAAATTTCACCTGGAATTCTTGGTGACGCCGGCGCACGATGTAGGTCTTGTCCGAGGTGTCGTAGCCAACCAGCAGACCCCAATCGTGTGCTGCGCCGGGTTTGGGTGACATCGGGCATATGGCGGCGACCGGGACGCCCTGGTCAATGCTGGCTCTAACGGCGTCCCAGGCCGCTTCTGTGGCCTCGGGGCCCCCCTCAATGCGTCGGGCCGGGATCCCCAACTCGAGCGCTGGAAGTTTATTCCACCATTCCAGATTCGCTTCCTGCCATACTTTTCCGCCGCCTTTGCGCATCTCGAAGCTAAAGGAATTGCCCAGCACACCGTGCAGTCGTACGGTCGACCAATCCGATTCCCCGGCGGCCTGAAGCATGGGGTGGAGGGCGTTCACGGCTCGGGTGAAGGCATTCGATGGCTCTGCATCCAGCACTTTGCGCGAGTGCGAGTCTGCTTGAGGGTTCATTTCTTTCTCCTCTGTCTGATCGGCAAACAGCGACGTCTCAAGCGTGAAAACGGCCAGTGCGAGAATGGCGAAGGTGCCGAGGAGGTTGGTGATGGTCAAGGGCGAAGGCTTGTCGGTTGTTCTGACAGGGGCATTGGCGAGTAGTCGTTTGATCCGCGCCAGCAGATCACCGTCTGTCGCGGCAACTGCCAGACGTGGGCTCCGGAGCGCCTCAAGTGTAACGAGGGCATGGGCATATCGCTGCGGATCGCTTGCACGCGCCGCGGTGTCATCGCAACAATGTTCCCGTTCGGTCCGAATGCAGCCGGACACCCACCACACGGCTGGGTGAAAGAAGAACACCGTTTCGACCATTCTCTGGAGCAAATTGACCAAGTTGTCGTAGCGCCGAATATGGGCCAGTTCGTGGATGAGGACGGCTTCGAGTTGATCAGGTGCCAAGCCCAGGAATGTTGAGATTGGCACCAGCACGACGGGCCTGAAGGCACCGACGACCATTGGAACGGTTGCCAGGGCGGACGTGACGACGGTGACTTTGTGTCTGATGTTGAGCTGTTGGGTCAGAGCTTCGACGCGTGCCTGCCAGGGGTGGGGGAGCGGACGGGTGCCTGTGCGTTTGAGGCGGATACAGGTCCAGCATCCACCCAGGAGACGTACTGTGAGGAGAAAGACGCCGACCAGCCAGGCGATTACGATCTTGTCTGAGTGGGTCTGCAGCTTCGTGGACAGGTGGGACCACAAGTCCGGGGTTCCGCCCAGTGCCGGCAATGAAGGGGTTGTCGCTGTGCCGCCAGAGATGACGACGGGGGATTCCAACTCAAGCGGTGCTGCCAAAGGGCGGGGTGATGGGACGCTATGTGTGCCTGTCTCCACACGCTGTGATACGAAGGTGAAGACGGCCAGTCCGACCATTGAGAGCAATGCCAGCGACGCGACCCAATAGCGCAGGCGCGGACTCGTGATAAAAACTCTGGCTCCGGCCAATACCGCGGCGATGGTGAATCCTTGCCAGATAAAATGCAGCAGCATGGTGCCCAGCGCGTTGATCCCGTTATCTGATAGCAGTGTCCATTCGGTCATTTGCTCTCCTCCTCAGCCTGGTCCAGAAGTTGACGCAATTCTGCGAGTTCCTCTGGGGATGCCTTCTTGCCGGAAAGGGCGCCTGCCATCAGGCCAACGGCAGAGCCGCTGAACGCCCTATCGACGAGGTCGCCCACCAGCTCGCGCTGCGTTTGTTGGCGATCGACGGCGGCTTCGTAGATATGCGCTTTTGCCGCTTCGTCGCGTTTGACCAGGTTTTTACCGGTCATGACTTGCAGTGTTTTCAGCGTGGTTGTGTATTGGATGTCGCGCAGCGATATGAGCGCGGTGTGGACCTCGCGGACCGTGCTTGGGCCCTGGTGCCAGAGGATGTTCAGTACGTCCAGCTCGGCGTCGGTGACTTTGCCGCTATCGTTTCGACCCATGCTTTCCTCGTTGGTGTGAATGTAAGTGTAGGGGATTTACTGTGGCAATATACGACGTTTGTCGTAGGTGTCAACGATGATTGTCGTAGATGGAGTATTTTGCACCATCCCTTGGCAAGGTTCAAGCTGGGCCAGGAGCATAATTTTGGACAGAATCGTGGCTGTATCTCTCTGCTTGTCACGCCTTGGTCGTGGGCGGGGTCCTTCTTTATTAAATGGCCCGTTCGGATAGTTCCCAGAGAGTCAGCATCCTGAAAGGATTGGATTATGGATATGTGCAACAAGACTAGACAGGACCTGCAAAAGCACCAACGAACAACCCGCGGCCCCCGGCTTTCAGATCGGCTCAAACTCGTCTATAACCTTATCCTTTGTCATCAACCGCTCTGGGATATTGGTTGTGATCATGGCTATTTGGGATTACACGCATACAGCCAACAGTTGTGTCCCGAAGTGCATTTGGTGGACCGCTCTAGGGGAGCGCTGAAAAATACCCGGCGGCGTATAGCAAAATGGTGTCCAGATGAAGCTGGCAGGCGATTGTCTATTTGGCAACGCGATGCAATACGTCAGACTTTACCTATAAGTCGGGGCACCGTTGTGATGGCGGGTTTGGGCTCGAAAACCATTATACAAATGATCATGAATTTGTTCCCTCGCCAGTGCCAGGGGGGATACGGTTAGTTTTGGCTAGCGTCTCTCCCGGCGAACGGTTGAGGCTTACCTTAACAAGGTTAGGGTGGCATTTACAGCATGAGGAACTCTACGTTGAGAATGGGGATACGCGCCAGATATTGGCTTGTGCGGCCAAAGGGGAAATCCTGCATCCCTTTTGGAACAATTCCTCGCGCTCCATAGAGAACGGATTGCTCGAGTTTTTTCTGCAGGAACGGCGGCAATATTATGCTCGGAGTCGGGCCCCGACGCCCGAGTATGCTGCTCGGAATTTGTTTGATCAATTATAAATTGGGCTATCCAAGACTAGAGGCCCGATTCCAGCAATCGCGTTACCTACTGTAGGATTTTATAGGAGAAACGTATGAAGAGCCCAGAAATATCAAGGTTGTTTTCTCTGAGTGAGACTCCCTTACAGGGGAAAAGAGTGAGGAGGTACAATGGGCGCTGAATCCGCCGTCAAGCTGCCAATCCAGTTGCCCAAATGCTCATGGGCCGCCAATGATCTGATCACAGCCTTTCCGTCTAGAGTACCGCTGGAATTCACCGTGGAGAGCAAGCGGACCTTTGTGGGCTATGAGGAGTGGCGGATAAGCTTCGTGGCAGAGCCGTCGAGTGGCTTGCCCGATCCGCGCCTTGCGCAGGTGAGTGCCTATCTGCTTGTCCCGCATGGTGGCGACTTCCGGCCTCCATTTCCGGCTATGGTCTGCTTTCATCAGTGTGGTCGTGATTGCGACATTGGCAAGGAGTCGGTCATCGGGAAGATCTCGCAGCGTCCAGATCAAGCGTACGGGCTGGAGCTGGCCCAACAGGGCTTTGTGGTACTGGCACCCGATTCAATCAATTGCGGCGAGCGCATCGTTGAGCAGCTCAGAACACCGGGGGCGCCCCCCGACCAATGGAGCCATAGAAATTGCTGGAGCGCACTCGATCCATTCATCCCATGGGGTCCAGAACGATGGAAGAAGGTTTGGGACGGTATTCGATCGGTGGACGCTCTGTGGGGTCTTTCCTTCGTAGACCGTGATCGCATAGGTGTCATTGGCCACTCAATGGGTAGCTCGACGGCAATCGATACCTGCATTGCCGACGCGCGTATCAAAGCATGCGTGATTAGCCCAGGTGGCTGCTCAAGCGAAGACCGAGCACTGCTTGCGCCGAGATTGTTGATCCAGCAGCAGGGTGCCCTAGATACAACAGCAGCCGATCTTGGGTTGGTGGAGGCCGCCCAGGATAGTATTCAACGGCGATACCGCTCACTCGGTTATTCCGGGGATCTCGTCAACTTCAGCCAAGTCGAGCACGGTCACCATTTCAGCGACGAGTTCAAGGTGTACGCCTATGCAAGGCTACGGCGTCACTTCGGCATGGTGCCCCAGGTTGAAGAGGTCGTGTTGTATCAGGCCGTCGAGTCTGCGTTGCAGTCCCTTGAGGATAGAGAGGATCTGTGGTGGTCATGGCCCAACAGACAGGAAGGCAGCAGGTTGCCCAGGGTTGTTGTAGATGGCGACTGTGCCGTGTCTGCCGCGGCGGATCCCAAGGCCTTGGGCAGGGGGCTTGAGGCGCTCCTTGTCCCCATGATGCAGAAGATTCCGCACGGCTCCGATCTCACGATCAAGATCAATCACGACAAGGACAATGCCTTCATCACCATGAGCCTCCAGGGCGGGGCCGCTGCAGCCATTGTGGCCCATGAACCCCTCCTGCGGGAGGCGCCCCACCACATCGCCAGTTGCGGCGGATCACTGACCAAAGAGTCAGACCCGTCAGGGTTTACCTACACCGTGTCATTGCCAAAGTCGGACAGATAGCATGCGCATATGGATCGCCCCCTGACCGCCGTTGCCGCTGGTCCGCCGACAAGATAGTAACGGTCTTACAAGCCCATCCGTTCATACTGGCAAGCCGGGGCCCCATAGCCGTCGAGCAAGTCTTTCATCTGGGCCGCCAGTCGGTCTTCCAACGGACCATCGCGCAACGGGTTTTGCTGCTCTGGGTCGTCGACGATATCGTAGATGGGGTTGAAATCGGGGGCGTTGTGGTGGTGGCGCGAGGGCACTTCCATGCGATAGTGCGGTATGCCGTGGGCGTGGGGCAGGAAAACGCCGGTTTCGGCCTGGGCCAGGGCCTGGCGCCGGGTATGGGGCGACATTTGCGTGGCCGGGTCGGGAAAGACGCAGGGCACTGCCGTATGGTGGTGCAAATGCGAGTCGGGCAGGGCTTGGCGGCAATAGGTATGGCGGCCGTCGGTCAGGTTGATATCTTTGCCGAAATAGCCGTAGAGCACGGCCTCGTGGTGCGGGGCGTCGGCTGCCAGGAGGGGCGCGATAGAGCGGCCGTGGACGTGGGGGGGCAGCTGGCCCTGGTGCAAGTCCATGAAGGTCGGCATTAGGTCGATGGTGGAAGTGAGCCCTTGGCGCCGGCCTGGCTCTGCGTCTGGTGTACAGACGATAAGGGGGATATGCACCAGCTCTTTATAGTCGAACATATAGTTCTTGGCCCAGTAGCCGTGCTCGCCCAATAGATGGCCGTGGTCGGTGGTAAAGACCACGGTGGTATCCTTCCAGAGGTCCAATTCGTCCATTTTATCGAGCAGTTTGCCCAGCCAGACATCGGCCATGGTCAGGGTGCCGGCGTAGGCTTTGCGGATATGGGCTACGGCCTCATTGTCCTCGTCGTCGGCCAGGGGGGCGTAATCGGGCCAGTCAAAGTGGTAATCGCGTTTCCAGATATCGTCGTACAGGGCGCGGTATTTCTCCGGGCAGGCGAAGGGTTCGTGAGGGTCAAAGCACTCCAGGTGCAAATGCCAGTTGTCGGCCTGGTGGTTGTGTTCGAGAAAGTCGATGGCGCGCATAAAGCACTGCGGGGTCGGGTACTCTTCGTCGCGCTCGCTGTCCTGGAAGGCGCGGTTGGCCCAGTAGGCGCGGCGGTTTTTGCCGCGAAAGGCGGGCGGTTCGGGCAAATCGACGACAGGGCGCCAGACATCGCCTTCCTGGCCGCGCTGAAATTCCCAGGAATTGAATTGCACGTGGTAGAATTCGCCGCCGCTGTGGTAGTAGTGGTAGTGATCGGTGATAAGGTGCGAATAGGTGCCTTGCTGGCGGCGCAATTCGGGCTGCAGACAATCGTCCCAGGGTTGAATAGGGCTCCAGGGGGTCTCGAGAAAATTGACGTGTCCGGTGAACAGGTCGCGCCGGGCCGGCATGCAGGGCATGGAACAGCAGAAGTGGTTGTCAAAGACCAGGCCGCGCTGGGCCAGGCGGTCGATATTGGGTGTCTGCACCCAGGAGGGGCCATAGGCGTTGAGGTAGTGGCGGTTGAGCGAATCGAGCATGATAAAGAGGGTCTTCATGGATAGTCCTCTGGATGCGGATGGATGAAGGGCTTCAGGCGCAGACGGGGGCGTCGGTGGGCCAGCGGTTGTACGAGGGCCAGTTGTGTTGGGCCACGCGCTGGCGCGTTTGGTACCAGAGGCGGGCCCATTCTTCGGCATCGCGTAATTCAGTGCTGGGGTCGAGACGGCTGCGGGCGACAAAGCCGGGGAAGATATCGCGGCCGGTGGGTTGGCCGGTGGGGTTATAGCGCAAATCAAAGCTGATCCGCACCTCGCCGCTGGTATTGGGCAGGGACGAGTGGCAGGTGCGGCGGTGCATAAAGATGACGTCACCGCGTTCCAGGGGCAGGGTGACCATGCGTTGTTCGTCGAGCAGAAGATCGGGGATATACAACCCGTACGAGGATGGGCAGTGGTGCAAAAGGCCCTGGCGATGGCTGCCGGCCACAACTTCGAGACAGCCGTGTTCGACGGTGGCGCGGGTGAGCGGGATCCACACCGTCAGCATATCGGTTTCGTCGGCGGTGGGCAGGACCACGCCGTTGTCCTGGTGCCAGGGGGTGGCGCCCACGTCAAAGCCGGCGAGGCGGCCGTGGTGGTCGCGGGTTATGCCGGGCAGGTGCGTTTCGGGCGGTTTAATGCGGATATGCTGCACCGGATTGGAATAGATTTCGGGGCCGATGAGATCTTCAATTACATCGAGCAGGCGCGGGTGGCGCAACATGGAAAAGACCGCTGGCCCCACCCAGATGGGCGAGTCGGCCTGGGTGGAGGCCTGGGGCAGAGAAATGTCGAAGTGCTGCGAAAAAATTTGCCCGGTTTCGGCGTAGATTTGGCACAGGCGCGGGCCAAAGGGCTGGTCGGCATACGTCTGGGCAATGCGGCCCTGGGCGTGCAGGTCGGCGGCCAGGCGGTCTAGGACACCGGCGTATTCGTCGAGGACTGGGTCGATAGCGGCGTCGGGGTCGAGCAGGCCGGGGACGGCGACGTAGCCGTTGATGCGGTAGTGGTCGATTTGGGCGGGGGTTAGCATGGGCGAGTCTCCTGAATTGGGCGTGTTAAGAGGGGAATCTATCCTGTGGGAGAGGGGGCGTCAACGCGGTGGGCGGGTGGGGCGACCAGGGGTCGGGTCCTGGGGCTGCCGGCCTCTGGCGGTATGTGATGCCCGCTTGCGGCCTGCCCTACCCCACCCGGCTGCGCCGCCCGCCCGACCTTCAGCTTCCCGGCCGCCCCGCCCCCACATACCGCCGCCGGCCAACAGCCCCAGGACCCTTGGGTGGGCGCAAAAAAGAGGAAATGGGGACTGTGATATTGAGGCAAGTTTGAGCGATGAGAAAAGCGCCGGCTGGCGCTGCTGGCCGGGCTGTCTCATACTAACTTCAATTGACATGAATTCCTCTATACTCTATTTCAATACGCCCATTCACCCTGGAGAATCCCAATGCTGAAAAACCCCGACGTCGACATCGCCCCTGAACTAATAGAAGGCCTGCGCCTGGTGGGCACCCCCACCGCCACCGCCTATCTGATGGGCCAGGGCTACAACCACGCCTATGCTATTGGCATCCCTGCTCAGGTTCTGGGCGAAGGCCAGACCATGGTCGGCCGTGCTCGTACCCTGCGCTTTTTGCCCAAGCGCGAAGATTTGCTCAAGGACCAGTACAATACCGTCGGCGATCGTCCGCACCGCGATGCGATCGAAAGCATTCAGCCCGGGGAGATCCTGGTCATCGATGCCTGCGGCTCCTTCGAGGCCGGGGTGGTCGGCGATATGTTCACGCGGCGGGTGCAGGAGTTGGGCGGCCAGGGCATCGTTATCGACGGCTGCGTCCGCGATATGAGCGCCATCGGCACCATTGGTTTGCCGCTGTTTTGCAAGGGCTCGCACGGGTCGGGGATCAATCGGGCGCTGATGTCGGCCGATTACCAGCAGCCCATCCGCATTGGCAATACCCCGGTGCTGCCCGGCGACGTGCTGATGGGCGATGCCGATGGTGTGGTCGTCGTGCCGCCGCACCAGGTCGAGGGATTGGTGGCCTACGGTATTGAACACGAGGTGCAGGAGCGTTTCACCCGGCTTAAGCTCGAAGAGGGGCACGCCCTGCACGAGGCCTATCCGCCCAACGCCGAGTTGCGCCCGCTCTACCTCGAATGGCGTAAGAGCCAACCTGAATACGCGCAGTATCCCTTTGCCTTCAAGGGCGAGTGAGGTTGTTTGCAGAGGGCGGGGTTGGGGGCTGCCGGCCTCTGGCGGTATGTGATGCCCGCTTGCGGCCTTTCCTACCCCACCCGGCTGCGCCGCCAACCCGTCTTCCAGCTGCCCGTCCACCTCGCCCCCACATACCGCCGCCGGCCGACAGCCCCCAGCCCCTTGGCGGCAACTGATATGGGGGAAGATCGGCGGGCTATAATGAGCTGCCGTCCGTCCGGCCTCCAGCTTCCCGGCCGCCCAAGCTCTCTTTGGTGGCTGCGGAAAAAGGGAACGGGGCTTGGACGCGCATCGCGTCGGTCGGGTTGGCTATAAGGATGAGTGGCCTATTATGGAGACGCGCCCCAAGGGGGCGACCTTGTGTACTGGCAGGAGGTCTACAGTCAACTTTCTATCACTATGAGCCGTAGTTGCAGATTTCCAGGAGAGCGCAATGAAAATTACCGATGTACAAGCATGTGTAATTGGCCGTCCCGAGCCCCACAGCGGCGGTTGCGTCTGGACCTTTGTGCGCATTTATACCGACGCCGGGATTGTCGGTACGGGTGAGTGCAATTCGGCCAGCGCCTATACCGGCTTTGGTCTCAAGCAGACCATTTTGCAAATGAAGGACTTGCTGATTGGGCAGAACCCCTTTGATATTGGTCCGCTCTATGAGACCCTTAGGCGAAGGGGGCGCTACGCCGGCACCGGCAAGGCGCCGATTATCTTTGCCATTACCGGTCTGGAAAACGCCCTCTACGATATTGTCGGCAAAGCGCTCAATACGCCGGTGTACAATCTACTGGGGGGTAAATATCGCGACAGCATTCGCCTTTACGCCGATTGCCACGCCGGCGAGACCAACGAGCCCAGCGCCTATGCCGAAAAGGCTCTTGAGGTTATCGACGAAGGGTATAGTGCGGTCAAATTTGATGTCGACCATGCCGGTGAGGGCAAGCTCGATGCCTATAATTGGACGGTGGGGGCCAAAGAGATGACCCATGTCATTGAGCTGATCCGCGCCACCCGCGAGGCTATTGGCTACGAGATTGACCTGGCCATCGATTGCCACGGTCAATTCGATCTGCCCTCGGCCATTACCCTGGCCAAGGCGGTGGAGGACTTGCGGTTGATGTGGTTAGAGGAGCCCTTGCCGGCCGAAAATGCCGACGCCCTGGCGCAGGTGCGGGCTTCTACCAGCACGGTTATTTGCACCGGTGAAAACCAGTATACCCGTTTTGAATTTATCGAACTTTTGCAAAAGAAGGCGGTCGATGTGATTATGCCCGATCTGGCCAAGGCCGGCGGGATTATGGAGGGCAAGCGCATCGCCGATATCGCCGATGCCCACTATGTGCCCATTGCCCCGCACAATGTCTCTTCGCCTTTGGGGATGATGGCGGCCTGCCATGTGATGGCGTCGGTGCCCAATTTTCTGGTGTTGGAATTTCACGGCCGTGAAATTCCCTGGTGGTCGGATCTGTGCCAGGGGGACAAGCCTTTTATCGAAAACGGCTGGATGGCGGTTTCGGACAAGCCGGGGATTGGCGTCGAGCTCAACGACGAGGTGGCCAAGTCGTTGTTGTGGGGCGGGGATTCCTATTTCGATTAGAGGCTTTGCAGGCGCCGCTTTACGCTGGGTGGTTAAAGGGTTGGGCACACCGAAAGAACATCATTGAAGGCAATATCTTCTACGGGAGGAATAGATTATGGCTGCGGGCTATACCGTTCATATTGGCACCGTCGGTGGCGGTCTTGTATCGACGCCGGATCGGGGTGGGACCTGGAACCAGATTGGCGACTCGCCACCCCCGCAGTGCAACGTGCGCGCCCTGGCGTCCTATCCGAACGACCCGCGTTGCATCTTGGCCGGGACCGACGTCGGTCTGTTTTGCAGTGCGGATAACGGCTTCAGCTATCGAGTACTCGACACCCCCATCGGCGACCGGCAAATCTGGTCCTTAGCCGTAGATCCCCATGACCCGGATACCCTCTTTGTCGGTACCCGGCCCGAGGCTTTCCGCTCCAGAGATGGAGGCCGGACCTGGGAAGAGCTGTCTATTCCAGTCACGAATCCCTGCCCGGTGGGTATTCCCCGGATCACCAATATCATTGTCGATCCTCGCGACCGCAACACGATCTGGGCCGGCATTGAGGTAGATGGCGTCTACAAGAGCCTGGACGGCGGCGACAGCTGGGACCAACTGCCGGACCTGGGCCATGATCCTATGCACGGAGACATCCACGGCATGGCGCTGAAGTCCGGTGCCGAGCCGACGATCTTCTGCACCACGCCCTACGGAATTTGCACCAGCATTGATGAGGGGAAAAGCTGGGATCTGCACGAGTTCCCCAAGTTCAACGAGGACGATGAACAGTCCTATTGCCGGGGCATGGTGTTAAAGGCCGACAACCCCGATGTGATGTTCGTGGGCAACGGCGATACAATTCCGGGGATTTCCGGGGCTATACGCCGCAGCAGGGACGGCGGCCGTTCCTGGGATACGGTGGATTTGCCGGTTGCGCCCAACTCGGTGATGTTCTGGTTTGGCACCCATGCTGCGGTGCCCAACGTCCTTGTTGCGGTCAGCCTCCATGGCTATGTGTATCTCAGCGAAGACGGCGGCGAGACCTGGGAGAAGCTCGCCAGAGAATTCGACGAGGTCCGCTCCGTACTGGTGACACCCCACTAGAACCGACGCGTATCGGCGATCCGGATTTGGCTTTGGCCAGGCAGCAGGCTATAACTCCTGTACATTTGGGAAGGAGAAACAAGGCATGAAAATCACCGAGTTCAAGACCCATGAATTCAAGACCATGGAACGTGATTACCGCGGCAAATACGGGTATTGGATCTACCCCGTGGAGATACTGAAAACGGAGCCGTCTGAGGCCACCACAACATTGGTTGAACTGGTTACCGACACCGGTGTCAGCGGCTATTGGATCCCGCGTGGCGGTGCTCCGGCGCCGTGGATTCAGGAACTGGCCATTGGTAGGGATCCATTGGATCGCCAGTGGTTCTGGCAGTTAAGTCGCGGCGATATGGCCCTGGATATGTTGTTGTGGGACTTTGCCGGTCGTTACTTTGAGCAGCCGGTGCACAAACTTTTGGGTAGCTACCGGGACAAGATTAAATGTTACGCCAGCTCCTACCCCAATATGGGGCCTCCGGAGACCTTTGCCGACCATGCGCAGGCATGCGTTGAAAGGGGGTATCGGGCCTACAAAATTCACGCCTATATGTGGTACGACCCGATCAATATGGAGCCTGCTCCGCGCAGCCCCGCTTTTCCCAAGCAGGACGTCGACGTTTGTCGGGCGGTGCGCGAGCGCGTCGGTGACGATATTGTGCTGATGCTCGACCAGGCCGGCATCTACAACTACGAAGAGGCCTTGTATGTTGGCCGGGAGCTCGAAGAGCTCAATTTTTTCTGGTTTGAAAGTCCGATGCCCGAGAACAATATCGAGCCCTACATTCGTTTGACCGAAAACCTGAATGTGCCGGTCTGCGCCCCGGAGCAGCTGGGCAATTTGCCGTACAGCCGCACCGAGTGGATTGTCCGCAAAGCCGCCGACATGGGCCGTACCGAGGTAAACTTTAACGGCATTACAGGCTGCGCAAAATCGGTGGCCCTGTACGAGTCATTTGGGATGCGGGCGACCATTCATGGGGGTGGCTGGGGCAACCTGCAGATTTACGCCTCGACCGACGTCAACACCATAGAATACTTCGAACGCGGACTGCTGGCACCCGGTTTCGACGAGGCTTACGAAGTGCCGCCGCCGTATATGAAGGAGATCTGCGACCCATTTGACGGGGAAGGCAATGTGCTGATTTCACAAAAACCCGGGCTCGGGTTTGAGCTCAACTGGGATTATATTGACGACAACCGCGTCTGATGTTAGCCGGCGCGAAATACGGGGCAGCCACTGCCTGACGGCCGACCCGTTACGATAAGAGCCCCTACTGCTTGAGCGATTTTAGAAGGGAAAAATCGAAACCCGGAATTTACCTGGTATTTAGCCGTGTTGGCTAACCAGTGTGGTGTGGCAACACGGCCTCTACGGGGTTATATCGAAACCAGTTTGGCTATCGAGTAGTTAATCGCAATTGTGACCTTTTCATAACAGCATCGTGAGGTGTTGGTGCCTAGCTTAACGGACGTTGACAGAGAAATCCATGGAGGCTTCACCTAAACAGTATTTGATCGCCAAGACACCTCTTTTACGAGGCTCGGTTCTGAGCATTGGCTGCGGTCGAGGTGCGGATGAACTGCATCTGGCAAGAATGGGCCTGGATGTCCTTGCCACCGATGTTGATCCGGAGAAACTGGAGATGGTTGCATCTATCGCGGAGCAGGAGGGTTTGGATAACCTGAAGACGCTCAGGCTCAATATCGCAGCCAAAGCCAATATTGATCAGACTTTTGATGCCATCTACTCAGGTTTCCTGCTGCACCTTATCCCAATCGACAAAATCAAAGAGGTGGTCGTGGCGAATCTTCTCTCTCTCCTCGAGCCTGATGGTGTGATGGTCATGGTCTACCGCTTGATTGCGCCTAGTCGATTCCGGAACCGATTCCAGGTGACCGGTTTTTATGATGATGGCGTAGAGATTTTAGATGTAGAGGAGAAAACCAAAGGCTGCCTGAGTATCATCGACAGATCGAGGTTTCGTGAGATATTTGGGGATCGTTTTGTAATAGAAGATATTACGGAGTACACGGAACCAGCATACAACCGTATGTCAGACGATATGATCAGTGAAGCGGTAGGGGCAACATTAAGGCCAGCGTTAAAGTATGATCGATAAGTTAGACGCAAGCGGTTATCAAGATCCCAGCAATTTATGTGCATATGCCGAAGCATAAACACGACAGCATATATTACTTTTTTGCTGAAGAAGGATTCAGCCCGGAATCTTCGAATCCCTAAGGAACACCAGCTACAATGACAGGTTTCTACACAATTGAGAAGCGGGACCAGCGTTGGTGGTTCATTACGCCGGAGGGCGCGCCGTTCTGGTCCATCGGCCTAAACCATATCGACTCGGCTACGTTGCGCTATGCAGAGTCGGACGGCGTCTGGGAACGCGATTTCGGCAACAGTCAAAAACGTTGGCTGCAGGCTGTCGCCGGTGACTTGCGTGACTGGGGCTTTAACACGATTGGCTGGACCCAGGAAGTCGTGATTATAACCCAGGGCTACCACCGCCATTCACGGCCCTTCACCTATGAGGAATATCAATGGGCGGATATGCCCTATTGCCACTTGCTACCTTTCACCGAGGCGCATCAATGGCAAGTTGAGGTCCGTATGCCCGACCTGATGAGCTCCGACTTTGAGGAGTGGTGCGACTACGTCGCCCGCGATGAGTGCGCCCGCCTGCGCGACGATCCCAAGCTTATCGGCTATTTCTACTGCGATTGTCCTCAGTGGGTGCACACCTCGCCCGATACGGAGTGGCGTGGGTCTCTGGTCGATCCAGATCTGCTCAAGTCGGAGGCGGGCCGTCGCCAGCTCTCGGCCATTGCCCAACGCTACTATCAAGTCACCCACGACAGCATCCGCCGCTATGACCCGAACCACCTGATCTTGGGCGACCGCTGGGAGGCCAACAGAGCGCTCCCTGAGGAGGTGGTCCAGGCGGCGCTGCCCTATATTGATGTACTCAGTTTTCAATGTTTCGGGACCGTGGAGAATATCGCCACGAAGATGCGACACTGGGCCGACTTTGCGGACCGGCCGATCTTGCTGGCCGACGCGGCGAGCTGGGTCTGCGCCCACGACGACATCGGCTGGCCTCCGTCTGCGGATCGCTTACAGGATACGGACTACTACGCCCAAGTGATGGACGCCATGTGGGGTATCACGCAATGTGTCGGCTACCACTTATGCGGGGCCTATCTTAAGAACAAGGCACGCAGATACGGATTTCGCGACCGGGCGAACCATCAGATTGACGAGACGGTGGCGGGTATTCGCGCGGTCAACGCCGAAATGCAGCGGCGACAAAACCCATGACGTATTCACTACCAGAGATGAGGTCCATAAACACGTTTGTTGGGAAGTAGGAAGAAATGATGGAGGCGATAGCTGATATGCGCTAAGCGAATTTTAGTAATCAAACGCTTTCCTCGGCTCGAGAGAATTATGGGAAGGCCATAATTCTTCATTTCACTTATGCATTAAGGAGATTATCATGATTAGATATTTTCTTTGTGGACTCATTTTTGTGGGGTTAGTGTCTACTAACCGAATGGCTTATGGAGAGAGTGAGACGCCGGCCCATGTCATGGTCGCGGCGGATGCTCTAACCTGGAAAGAAGGCCCTGCATCGTTGCCCAAGGGCGCCAAATTTGCTGTAATGGAAGGGAATCCGTCCCAAGCCGGTGAGTTCACCATGCGGCTTAAGGTGCCGGCCAACTACAAGATAGCGCCGCACTGGCACCCGGCTATAGAACATGTAACCGTTATCTCTGGATCCTTTTATATGGGGCTTGGGGAAATGTTCGATGCCGCCAAAGCAAGCAAGATGGACGTGGGGGGCTTTGCCGCCATGGCGGTTGGCACCAAGCACTTTGCATTTACCAAGGATGAGGGCGCCATTGTGCAGCTTCATGGGATGGGGCCCTGGGGTATAACCTATATAAATCCGACCGATGATCCCCGCAAATAGACCCCGACCCCATAGCTGAAGCGTCTACTCTCGTTTCCACCTTTTGAGACTCGACGGCGAGCGCTAGGCGCTTTGCCATGAACTCAAAATGAGGCACGTCAGCCAATACCCCCATTCCCGCAGTGCGGCCACCGCCGCTTGGCCTAACGGCACAGTCCTTCGGGTTGTCGGGAATGGGGGGCGGTATCGGCCATATTGCCCAAAGCAGGATCAGCGGTTTGACCGTTAATGAGCCCCAATAACCAGGTCTCGCGGTGGCAGCGGGAATTCCTACAGCATCATTTCCTTCTATACTCTGCACGCAATTGAAGAAAGAAGGCTTATTTCCATGGATGCAATGTTGGCAGCCCTCAGTACGGAAGAGATCCAACAGTTTGTCACCAACGGATTTCTCGTTAAACGGAATATCCTCGACCGCAAACTTTGTGCTGCCGCACGGGACAGGCTGTGGGCGGGAAATAGCTCAAGTCATTTGCGCCGGGACGATCCTAAAACCTGGATAAACGGCCTCCCGGAGGCCGACCGTCAAAGCACGCCCGACGGCATGAACGATCGCACCGGTGACCACGGCTGGCGCTTGCGTGAACCTTCCGGCGACGAGGACCTGATCGACTTGTTGCCACGCCGTGTATTCCCGTGGTTTGAGCAACTTCTGGGCGAAGGCGAAGTCGTGCCACCAGAGGTGAGTTCCACTGCGGCCGATCCGGATCCTCGTGGCAGCCGGCTGCGCGGCTGGCCGGTTTGGGGCGGCAAGGAGTTGCGCGGCATCTACTGCGTGCTGCCCAAAGAGCGCACGGACTCTGCACCTTCGCTGGCGGCCGCCGCCCGTGCCGGTGCGCATATTGACCCGGAGCCGGTACATCTGGTGGTGAGCAGCTACATTGATAAAGTTCCGCAGGACGGGGGCGGAATGGCCCTCTTTCCCGGCAGCCATCGCTTGCTCTACGAAGCAGAGCCGGACTCTGTGGACCTCGCCCGCTATTCTATCTTGCACCCGCCCCACCCGGACAGCGGCGCCGCAGAATTCGTGCTGCCCAAGCCTCCAGGGCTCAGGGACGCCCTGGCTGATATTGAACCCTTTGAGTTTTTTGGTGACGAGGGCGATGTGATCCTGTGGCACGGGCGCATGTTCCACTCGGCAACGCCCAACTACAGCAACCCGCCGCAGATTCGCCAGATGATTCTCTACGATGCCTACAAAAAGTCGGTGTATGACAGGGCCTACAACGGCCGTTATGTCAAAGGTCCGCGACCATCGCCCCCGCCCGCGATAAGGAAGCTCCACGGTCTTGAACTGGGGCCGGCCGCCCTGCCGTCTGAGCCGCGGGCGGAGGGGCCGGGGCTTTGGGATGACTGGAGCGAGGCGGTACGTGCCGCCGCCGCGACGGCCTCTCAGGTCTAATATGGGCGCGGATTTGGGTAAATGCCCAGGGCCGGGGCAAGGGGAATAGCTGCTTGGCACGGACGAAAGGAATAGAGCAGTGAACGGCTCAGACAAACCCAATATCCTGTGGATCAGCAACCACGACTCCAGTGCCTGGAACTACGGTTGCTACGGAGATCAATACGCCCATACCCCAAATATTGACCGTTTGGCGGCAGAAGGAGTGCGTTACGCCAACGCGTTTACCGTCGGCCCAATCTGTTCACCTTCACGCACCAGCATCTATACCGGCATGCATCCGACGACACTGGGGACGCATCATCATCGCAGCGCGGTCATCCGTCCCGCAGGGGTTGAGCTGTTAAACAAAATGCTCGCGGATGCCGGTTACGCCTGCACGGAGCCGGACAACGACATTAATCTCTACGTCTCCAAAGATGAGAGCGAGCAGTATTATAACACGGGCGATTTTTGGGAGAACCGCCCTCAAGACAAGCCTTTTTTTTTGTACCACAAATTGGGCAGTTCCCACGCCAGTGTATTCAAACTGACGCCGGAAGAAGCGCGGCAAGCGCGTTCGCCGCTTTTGCGCGACGACGAGTTGCACGACCCGAACGATGTGCCGGTTCCCAGCTTTGTGCCCGACACGCCCTTGTTCCGTGAACGGATGGCTCTGTTCTACGATGCCCTGTCCAATGTCGACAAGCAGGTAGGAGCAATCCTGGACACGCTTGCTGAGCAGGGGCTCAGTGAAAACACCATTGTGGTCTTTTGGGGCGACCATGGCACGGGTTATCCCCGAGGCAAGATCCACGCCTATGACGACGGACTGAGAATCCCGCTGATCATGCGATTCCCGGAAAAGTACCGGCATCTGGCCCCGGCAGACCCCGATGCCGCGATTGATGAACTGGTCTTGCACATGGATCTTTGCGCCACGACCCTGCAACTGGCGGGCATCCCTGTCGCCGCACACATCCAGAGTCGCAACCTGTGCGGAGCCAACAGAGATGAACCGAGGGAATTTGTTTGCAGTGCCCGGGACCGGCTGGACAATAACCCAGAGATGATCCGTACCATTCGCACCGAAAAATACCGCTACATGCGCAATTTTCTGCCGCACCAACCCTACGCTTCGTTCTATCCGGACGGCGGTTTTTTTGCCGACGTACCGGAAGAGGGAACGCCGGAGCGCGACTTTTGGGAGACCTCTTGCTTGCCGGGCGAGGAGAAAATCCACGATCCCGACGGGGTATTCCTGATGTATGGCCCCCCGGTCATGGTCAAGCAGCACGGCCTGCCCGAGCAATACCGACAAGACCCATTTTGGCAGGACCACAAACCGCCCGAAGAATTGTACGATATCGAGAAGGATCCGGAAGAAATCCATAACCTGGCCAATGACCCCGTCTTTAGCCATATCAAAGACGAATTACGGCAAAAACTCTTTGGTTGGATGATCGAGACCGCCGACTTGGGGTTACTCGACGAAACCGAGATCGTAGTGCGCGCTGCGGCTTACAAGGGTGTTAGCCGTGAGGTGGGTGTGCATTGCGACAACTTTGCGCGGATTTTAGAGACCGCCGACCTGGCCAGGCTTGGAGAGGCGGGCAAAAAGGAGTTGCTGAATCGGCTGGACGATCCAGACAGTGCGGTACGCTTCTGGGCGGTTAGCGGTCTGTCCTCATTCGATTTTGACGCTGGGGCTATTGAGGGTTTAAAACCGCTCCTCGACGATGAGTCTGTCAGTGTCAGTCTGGCTGCGGCCGACTACTTGGTGCGCTCGGGCGAGGGCGCCGTGACTTTAACGGCTTTTGCCCGAGCTTTGGAAAGCGATATCCTCTGGGCGCGGATACGGGCCGGCGCCTATCTCTCCTATTGCAGCAGGCAACAGCTGCGCCCAATGAAACCGCTTGTGCCTGCTTTACACGCGGCTGTGGAAAATCAGAGCTTCTTTGGACCGGAGCATGAGCCCCATATTCAAACCAACGGGGCTATGGGCATGCTCAACGCACAAAGAGATGTGATCGCCAAGCAGTGGGTGCTGGAGCGGGTGAGCAGGCGGATCGAGTTGTCGTGACTAATATCATGCTGTTCATGGTCGACCAGCTTGCGGCCAAGTGGCCCGAGACAGCCCGGGAAGAAAAATCTGCCCGCTGCCAAATGGACTAGCTGAGTGAAAACTTCAACCGAAGGTTACGTTTCATTCTCTTGAGATACCGGCTTTTGTCGAAGGGACCGGCAGATAGAATTCTTACTTTTGGTCGAAAGCAAATTGATGACTACAGATATAGAAATAATCAAGCCAGAGCCATTTGCTGCCGAGGGGGAAATAGAGACGTTTAAAAGGGGGATCGATGTTGCGCGTACGATTGAAGCATTAGAAGCTGGCAATCCTATTTTGGTAACAGAGCTATATAGTAATGGATTGTCGCTTCTCAGGGCGTTACATAGTCATCTGGGTAGAAAATTACCCAATAAGTCTTTTCAGGAAATACGCGCCTATCGGGCAGAATATCATAAGATGTCAAATCTTATATTGATCAAAATTGTCGATCAGAAACTGGCCGTCAAGAAGGCGCCTGCAATTGGATGGCTGGAAAAGTTATATCCTGAAATCAGTGAATTTTTATTGCCTTTTCCCCAGGTTCAAGGACTAAATAGTTCGTGGCAGTGGTATCTGAATGGACTTTCTGTTCCAGTGTTGGAAAATAAAATCCACCCTTATTACGGCACTTATTTTCCAACGCGTTTCGAACATTTACAACTTTTCGATAATTGGCTTAAACGGTACGAGGGCCCCAAAAAATCAGCCATAGAAGTTGGGATTGGCTGTGGAGTTCTTTCTTTGCAAATGGTCCAAAATGGTTTCCATAAGGTTTTTGCAAGCGACACAAATCCTAATGCAATTGTTGGCTTGGCAGAATTCATGGGAGATACAGAGCTGTCTGGCAAAATAGAATTGGACTTTGGGCATATTTTTGGCAAGTGGGACAAGCCGGCCGAATTAATAGTCTTTAATCCTCCTTGGCTGCCTAAATCTCATGATTTAGATAAAATTGACGAGGCTATTTATTATGATGAAAATTTGTTTCCCGATTTTTTTACAGGCGCAAAACAAAGACTCTTGCCCGAAGGAAAGATGATATTAATATTTTCCAATTTGGCTCAAATCACCAATATGGCCAAAGAGCATCCTATTAAACAGGAGTTGGAAGATGGTGGAAGATTTCAATTAGAACAATATGTAACAAAACCGGTGAAAGCTTCTTCCAAGAAAACTAAGCGTGTTCAGCCTTGGCGTTCTTCACAAGAGGTGGAACTTTGGGTCCTTGTGCACAAGTAGAAAGGTGAGCCATGTTGACGCAAGAGCAGATCGCCGATTACCACGAAAAGGGCTATTTGGGCATTGAGAATGTCGTCAGTGCGGCCCAAGTGGAGCAGTTGCAACAAATTACCGATGAATTTGTCGAGCGATCCCGTACGGTAGAAGAAGACGATGCGATCTTCGAATTGGAGCCGGGACACACGTCCCAGATGCCCAAGGTTCGACGGCTGCGCAATCCAACAGGGCAACATCCAGCCTATGCCCAGGCCTTGCGCAACGAGCGGGTTCTAGACATCGTTGCCCAGTTAATCGGTCCGGATATCCGCACCAATGGCAATAAGCTCAACATGAAGCTGTCGGCGTTGGGCAGTCCGGTGGAATGGCACCAGGATTGGGCGTTCTACCCCCACACCAACGACGATCTGTTGGCGGTGGGCGTGTGCATCGACGATATGAACGAAGAAAACGGCTGCCTAATGGTTGTGCCCGGCTCGCACAAGGGCAAGATCTACGACCACCATCAAGATGGTTACTTTATTGGCGCAGTGACCGAGGCCGATTTTGACGATAGCGCGGCGGTGAAGGTAGAATTAAAGGCCGGCGGTATATCGATCCACCATGTGCGCGCCCTGCATGGCTCCCTGCCCAATACCTCTGACAAGCCGCGGCGCCTGATGCTCTTCCAGTATTGTGCGGCCGACGCCTTTCCCATTGGGGGTGGTTTGAACGATTGGGACCAATTCAACAGCTTGCTTTTGCGCGGCGAACCCGTCTGGGCGCCGCGGCTGGAAAAAGTGCCGGTGCGCATGCCCCTGCCCAAACCCGAGCGCAAAGGGGGCATTTACGAGCTGCAGACGCAACTGCAGCGCTCGACCTTTAAGGCCGCTGCCCAGAGCTGAGTCTGATAATGAATCCATCCGCAGCCTCTGTTGGATCACAAATCCCGCGCTGGGCGTCTCGTCAACTCGCCGATTACGAGGCGCGCCAACCCGGCACTATATTTGCCGAAGGCGTCGTGCTGGACGTGGGGCAGGGGTATGAACTGCAAGCGGCTGTGGCACAATTGCGCTGCGACCGTGGGGAACGGATTACCGGCTACAAGGTAGGTTGCACCTCGCCGGTGATTCGGGCACAGCTTGGGATTGACCATTGCGTCACCGGTCGGTTGTTCGACTCCGAACAATACGCGTCGGGCGGCGTTTTGTCGCGTCGTGGATTCGCCAACCTGGCGATTGAGGGCGAGTTGGCGGTGGAGCTATCGCGCCAACCGAACGAGCAGGATTTTTCCGGAGGCGAGATGCCCGCATGTGTTGCTCGCGTGTTTCCCGTGATCGAGTTGCACCATCATGTAATGCGGGGTGAGCAGCCGTCGGCTGGAGAGCTGGTCGCCAACAACGCGATCCACGCCGGGTTTGTCGCGGGGGCTGGTGTTGATCCAAACGATATATACGGTGAACCTTCTCTTGAGTCACCAGCCCTGTCGATTTTCGCCGATGGCCGCTTACTCGATGAGTGCGCCGGCCCGGCACTGATTGAGACGATTCATTCATCGCTGCAATGGCTGACAGATGTGGTGCACGATCGCGGTGATCGGCTCAGTGCCGGCCAGATTGTCCTGACCGGATCGATCCCGAGTTTGATTCCGATTACCCAGGACTGCCGCTTGCGCGTCGACGCCCCGCCGTTTGGCAGCGTGGAAGTGGAGTTCATCACATAAGGAGTAAGCTGGTGAATGCGGCGATATGTGCTCACCGGATCCGCAGCAAAGAGTGAATAGGTCATTACTGCCGCATTAAGTTCAAGGCGTCGGCGCCGCCTCGGGCAGCAAGCCGTCCGTCTTCAACTCCTCCCACAAGGCGGCCGGGATTTTCGCCTGCATCAAGCGCACATTATCCTCTAGTTCAGCTACCGTCGAGGCACCCGGTATCGCTGTAGCCACCGCCGCATGCCCAAACAGAAACTGTAAGGCCGCCGCACGCAGATCGACCCCGTGACGGTCACATACCGCCTTTAGTCGCCGTGCCTTGTCCACCAAATGTTGCGGCGCCGGCTTGTAGTCGAAAGAAACCGGTTGGTCCAGATCGCGCGCCAGGATACCGCTGTTGTACGGCCCGCCGATGGTCACCAGGGTGCCGCGTTCCAGGCATGTCGGCAAAAACTCGGGCAGGGCGCTTTGCTCTAGCAGGGTGTAGCGGCCGGCCAAAAGGATCAGGTCCAGGTCAAAACGCCGCACCATACGCCCGGTGACCGCCCATTGGTTCATGCCCATGCCGATCGCCTTGACCAACCCTTCCTGGCGCATAGCACTAAGGCGTTTCCAGAAAAATAAGCACTCCGCATCAAGTCGGCGTGGGTTCCATGTGGACAAACCACTTGGGTAAGGCCGGACACCGGACCCATCGCCGTTCCAACGCCGCCATAGCTTTGTGGG